>Ga0209454_1002606_pt1 | contig 12391 bp, 11 predicted proteins | sample WorMetHERISLAND1_2_FD_187400 | JGI IMG/M metagenome (GOLD analysis project Ga0209454, IMG submission 187400) | Marine gutless worms symbiont microbial communities from Max Planck institute for Marine Microbiology, Germany - Olavius geniculatus... | ecosystem: Host-associated > Annelida >...
AGCTCCTTTTTTGTTTTTGTAGTGATATTGGTAATTTTGGCGATTTCAATATACTACTATAAGCAAAAAATTGCTACCACAAAATGCGCTTTTTTTATGAAAAACATGTAGTTATAGCCCTGGATGGACACTAGTTATTGGTTATTGGTTTGAAAGGAATTCTATCGATTTTAATCGCGGTTACCCTTCGACAAGCTCAGGAGAGCCAAACCGCTCCCACACGAACTTAGAATGAAGTTCTATACGAGCTTGGCCGCCGGCCGCAAGCGTCCAGTTTGATCAAATATTCGTCACATTTTTTCTTTGTGTTTTTGTGTCTTAGTGGCAAAATTTATATTTTTCCTGCAGTTTCGTATGTGGTTTCAGATGATAACGTCAAAAGTTACCTGAAAAACATATATTATAAGTTCGGTGTCGGCTGACGGCGCGAGGCGGTTGAAAAGGCAAAGAAAATTGGGATACTTTCAGGAGGGATATAGAAGATCAAAAAAAGTGTTAAGGTTCTATCCGACGAACCCATTCTATTCTGTCGAAGTGCCGGTCGTATGAATACACTTCTTTAATGCCTTGCTCTTTTAAAATCGAAGCATTGTATGCGTCGATATAATCGATATTTTTATTGCCGTATAGCGTTAGGGCATTTAAAATGATGTCTTTTTGTGGACACATTAAGAAAGGAGTAATTAGAATTTTCTCCACCATTTCCTGGACTTCTTTTTTAGGGAGTTCATAATATGACTCCAGCACCCAGATTATTTCGGCAATAACCATTTCCTTTGTAAACAAGCTTTCCTGCGTCTTTGCTGCTTCTCGGAATATGTGCTCGCAGGCATCAGCCTTTTCAGGAATATCGTTAGTCAGGAACCTGATAAAGACGTTCGTGTCAATAAATTTCATTTGTCACCTTCAACTATTTTTTGAGCTACTCTTCTTTTAGTGACTTCTCTTATTTTTTTGAAACCAACCGGTTTTCCTTTGATTTTGACACGGCCCCTCAGATCGAGGATATCCCCTTTCAAAGGTTTCATAATTACCTTATCATTTTCAACTTGATATAGAATTTTATCCCTGGCTTCGAGTTTTAAAAAAGCACGTATTTCCTTTGGAATTGTCGTTTGTCCCTTGGAAGTTAGAATTGATACAGCCATTTTTATTTTCCCTTTATTTTTTAGTTTTTCCTTACATTATATAAATAGAATTGTTTTTGTCAAGTTTATTGTTTTTTACAATATCCTAAGTTACAATCACATTCCTTTCCTCCACATCTCACCGTATCCAACCCTCCCATCACGCTATACCCAATGCACTGCGCTCTTACATCTCAATTTCTCACCTTCAAAAATTCAAAGTTCTTTTTTTTAAGGCCAACACTCCGCAATCCAACAGTCCGCCCTATTATTACCGGCAGAGGCGCTTGTCTCTGACCGAGCCAAAGGACCCGTTTTTCCATTTCAATAGAAAGAGGGGACAGTAAATTGGCCGCGAAGAATTCTAACGAGAAACAAATCAACATCTGGACGCCTGCGACCTATCGCATTGAAGTTGATGGTCATTTGGACGAGTCATGGTCCAATCGCCTGGCCGGTATGCGGATCACCTCGCGCCAAAGGGCCGATCAAACCACAGTGACAACTCTGATCGGCCGGTTAAGGGATCAAGCCGAGCTGTCGGGCGTTCTCAACAGCCTCTATGGCCTGCACCTTTCGATCTTGAAAGTGGAGGTTGTCAATGACGAAAAGAAATAGTTATTGATTATTAGTTATTGGTTATTGGTCCAAAAGGAATAGATCCGATCTATATCCAGTTTGCTAAATCCAGTTTACTGAATCTCACGTTCAGAAGTTCGAGGAAATAAGTCATAACAGCAAAAATCAAACGATAAGTATATTTGATTACCATTTATACTCCACATTAGGGGAGTTGTCCCTTTTTCATCATACACATGGTATCTATGTACACGATTTACCGATAGCGTATCTCAGTCCCCAGCCCTCAAAGCTCAGTCCTTTCTTTTCCCCTTTCCTCAGCCTACTGCGGCGAAGTTTTACGAAGAAAGGTCCTCTTCATTCACTCCTTCTTTCCTTATCCCTCTGCCCCAAGCCCCACGCTCTCTGCTTTATCAATCCAAAATCCCAAATCGAAATATGCGCTATGCCCTTTGCGCTCTGCCCTGTGCGCTATAAATCCGCAATCCGCAATCGGCAATCCGCAATCGAAACATGCTCTCTGCCCAATCAATCCGCAATCCCAAATCCGCAATCCCAAATCGAAACATGCCCTCTGCCCATTAAATCCGAAATCCGCAATCCAAAATCCGCAATCGAATTTTTCCCTCTTTTTTCACCTCTTTCGGGTGTTGTTCCCAAGTCAAAAAAAAAAATAGTGTCAAGCACATGATGGTGATTCTCACGATATATTTCAACGAGCTGAATATACGCAAGGAATTCTTTTTCCTACACGATGGACTAAATGACTAGAGGAATTGATGGCAGCGATCATTGAAAATGTTGTTGAACCGGTCATTGAAGATCCGGTTATTGATATCTTCGCCGATTTGCCCGGCAGCGGGAGCGCTGCCGCAAGCCGGGTGCCGTCGTTGAAATCAGGATCTCTAAACCTTCGCGGGCGCCTTAGTCGATCAGGCAGCGGGGTGCTGGCGGAACAGGAGTTTTTCACTGGGACGGATTCCGGCCATCGCACCGCCGATCACGGGCTGAACGCCCGGCCGGACTATCTAAATTTCCCGCGGGGATCCAGCACCACCGAAGCGGACGACGCCGGTCCTGACTCGGGGAAGTTGTCTGATGCCAGGTCGTCGCCACCGGACAGAGTGAGCTCAACATCAGAAGGCGGCACACAACCCGGAGAGGATGATGGCCGGATTGACACCGACGGCAGCGACGATTCTACGGTCTCAGGGGGAAATACGGACGATCCGAACGATTCGCCCCCGATCGATTCGGTGACCGGGGCAACCGTTTTCGGAACCGCGGGCGACGACATCATCGATGGCGGTTCCGGCGACGACATTCTCAAGGGCGAGACCGGCGGCGACACGCTGACCGGCGGCAGCGGTGACGACATCCTCGACGGCGGCAACGGCGACGACAACCTCGACGGCGGCGAGGGCGACGACGAGTTGAGCGGCGGTGCCGGCAACGACGCGCTTGTCGGCGGCAGCGGATACGACAGCTTCGTGTTCAAAGCGGCCGACGGCGATTCGGGCCACGACACCATCCGCCTGTTCAACCCGGAGGACGACACGCTGCGTTTCGAGGAATACGGCGAACGCCTGGATGCCTTCTCGGATCTGGACACCAACGCCAACGGCGTGCTGGACGACGGCGACGCGCACGTCTCCGTGGATGCCGGCAACACCGTCATCGACATCGGCGGCCAAACCGACGGGGATTTCCAGGGCACCATCAAATTGGTGGGGGTCACCGGAATCGAGGCGGATGATATGTCGTTCAGTTAACGGCAGATGAATGGAGTATTGGAGTGATGGGCTAAGGTTTACCCGCTCTCTATCAATACTCCAATCTCCAGTACTCCAACTCAAGCTCCAGGGCCGACTTGGCTACGGTGCCTTGCCCGCTGTCAATAGAAGGTTTCGGGTGTCGGGACAAAAAAAGATTTCAGGTGTCGGGTTTCAGGTGTCAGCTCGGCCGCTGGCCGCGAGCCTTCAGTCAAATCGAGAAACAAACTGCTATTAATCTACGGCGCTACAATAGATGGTGGGAGCGGTTTTCAACCGCGATTTACCTAAAAGATGCCCAAAATCCCCATTTAGCTTAACCTGTTTTTAAAGGCTACCATCGTAGTGGCGGGGTTTATCCCCGCCTAAACGGCGGGTATCGCCGTTGTCTTTGTCGGTCGAGGCCTTCGACATTTGTAGTTTCATACAAGCGGCAGCCTCTGGCCGCGAGCTTCCAGTCTGATCGGAAAAAGAAACTACATTTTTGTAACAAACCAATTAGTTTCATAAGAGGTTTCGGGTGTCAGAGGCAAAAAGAAAGAAGGTGAGGAAAAAGCTCCCCGATTAAATCCGCTACGCTGATCTGACGATATTTAACGGGGTAAACATAGCTGATAGCTCATAGTGAAAGAAAGGAAGGTGCGAAGGGCATGGTGCGAAAAGAAAGAAGTTGAGAAGGTGAGAAGTTGAGAAAAAAAGCTCTTAGCTCATAGCTCGTAGCTCATAGATCACGGACAAAAGGTCAGACGGCGCAAGCGCCTGCGCTGCTCGAGAAATTCCTTTAATCCAAAATCCAAAATCCGCAATCCAAAATCGAGAATCCTTATACCTTTTACCCTAAGCCTCTGAACCATGCGTGCCCTGCGAAGCCCGAAGGGCGAAAAAGGGAACCTTTGCTTGTGGGGTCGCAGCCCGAAGGGCGAAGCCCCAAACCCTGAACCCGATACCGGACCCGACACCTATATACTATGATCAATTCATGTTTGCGTAGGATTTGAGCGTTGATAACAGACGTGAATTAAGACAGATAGAATACCTCAAATATTCAATAATCAATATTCATTGCCGGCTCAGCCGTGTTAGGACTTAGTCAGTGCGGCTGCCACTTTTTTTACTTCTTTGTTGGCGATCGCTTCAAGTTTCTTTTTGATCTTTCTTGAGAAATATTCTTGCTCGGTCTTATTTAGAGGCTCGCCACGGAATTTTTTTAATACTATTTCCTTTTGTTTTGGGGCAAATAGTGTACTCAAATAATAGTTCAGTTGAAATGAACGACGTTGTTTGTTTTTGGCTCCATCGCGTTTCGAAATCGAAGTTAAAAGATCTGTAGTGTATCTATCAAGTGTATTCCGCAAGCGCTCGGTTGATAGGGAGACCTTATTTCCAAGGTTCACGACATCGTCTGCAAGCAGGTCGCCATGCTTTTTCTTCAATGATTTTAACAGGCTCTCGAGATTCTCGGGTTTGTCCAGGTTCAGTTGATCGAGCAAAGATGAACTCAACAGCAGCAACTTTTCCAGAGCTTGTTGCTTGCGGCTGCCGGATCGTTGAGCGGCCAATAGAGTCTTGAAATTCAATTTCAAATTTCTTATAGCACAATTGGCCAGGACAACCGGAAAGCCTTCGACCAGCCTGGGATCATCAGATTCTGCCAAAAGATCCAGGAGTTCGAGTACTTCATCGTCTTTGAATTGACGAGTTTGCGGGCGAACAAGCGGGTAACCTAAACGCCCCAGGTTGAGAATTAGATCTTCCTTGCTCATAAGCACGACCTGACTTTCTGATAAAATTTGTCGTTTATTAATCGCTTTTCATCTAAGCCGTCAGCTAAGTAGCCAAAATTCTGCATGACTTTTTCAGGATTTATATCAAATCGTGCAGCCTCCGAATATCTTTCGAGCAATTTTTCAGCATTCACCTCTCCTGTAGCGAATGCCGCAATGCAGTCCTCCCTGTCAATAGGGGTACCCCGGAACATTTTGGTAATAATCAAATCCGTAAGGTTTAACACGCCAAGGTAAATGTGGCTCCATCTTTTAATCAGGATGTGGTTGTTTTCCTTTAAGGGTGACTCTAAAAGATCCGTCGTAAATACTCTGTTGCCGCACCAGATCTGATAAATGAAATTTGGGTCATCATCATGAACAAGACCATTTCCCTTATAGTAATAATCCAAGGCCTTTAAAAATTTTATCAACCTATCGTATTCAGTTTTTACAGGTACAATGAGGTCAACATCTTTTGTCGATTCCTTGATGTTGAGCAGGGTCAGTGCTGTACCGCCGCAGGCAATCAGACGAACCCGAAAATTCATCAGGCTGTCCCAATTCTCTAAAGTATCCAGCAGATCAACACCACTAATTCTATATTGTTTCGATCGAGCCATTTAACCTCCATATAATTGGAATCCTATGGCTTTCAGAGTAATCTGTCAATAATTTTTTGTATATATATATACATTGTTTTTGTATAAATTTATACAAAAAAATTGTTTATAAAAGTACAAAATATAATATCTGTATATGACCAAAAACAAACTGATCATGTTTTTCAAAATATGCGTCTTGTCCGCAATCGAATAATTCCCACTTCCGCATCTCTAGGCGCGGCATCTTGTCGCGGCGAAGCTCGAAGAGCGTAGACGGAAGTCCCGCCGTACCGGAAGACGACGGGTCCGCATTCCCAAATCGAAATATGCCCTCTGCTCAATCAATCCGCAATCCGCAATCCAAAATCCGCAATCGAAAATCTCCCCCTTTTTTCACCCTTTTGGGGGGTTTTCTCCACAACCGCAAATGTATAGAAACAATCTGCAAGTTGATGAAACTGCACCTGTACCGAGATGCACTCAGGTCTAACTTTTTAGACATTTTTGTTCTGCGAATTTGGTTTCAGGTGTCAGGTTTCAGGTGTCAGGACAAGAAAATAGAGTAATGAACATCGAACAAAGGAATTCTATCGATTTTAATCGCGGTTACCCTTCGACAGGCTCAGGAGAGCCAAACCGCTCCCACAATCCGAAAACAGCCGATACAAAGCTGCTAATTTTCTTCACCGATTTGACTGGCTGCTTTTCAGGCCAGTGGCGCAAAATAAAATAGATCCGCCGACCTGCGTCGAGCTCAGTCGAGTCGAGGCGAACCTCAAATAATTAATAATCAATTTTCAATCTATTTTCTCACTGTTCGACGCGCCCTGGGTGCCGGTCTACCTGCTGGTGATCTATCTGCTGCACCCGGTGCTGTTCGGCATTGCCGTCATCGGCGCGGTGCTGCTGTTCGCCCTGGCAGTAACCAACGAACTGGCCACCCGCAAACCGTTGAAGGCGGCCAACGAGCAGAACGTCAGGGCTCTGCGCAAAACCGCGGCCGCGGCCCGCAATGCCGAAGTGATCGAGGCCATGGGCATGATGCCGGGCATCACCCAGCGCTGGCTGGGCGACAACGAGCGCGCCCTGCAGCAACAGATGCTGGCCAGCCGCCGGGCCGGTATTATCCTGGCAGCCTCCAAATTGAGCCGCCTCATCCTGCAGGTGGCCATGCTGGGAACCGGCGCCTATCTGGTCATCCACTACGAGTTGACCCCGGGCGGCATGATCGCCGGCTCCATCAATTTGTCGCGCGCCCTGCAGCCGGTGGAGCAGGCCATCGGCACCTGGAAATCCTTATTGGCCGCCCGCTCGGCCTACACGCGCCTGAAAACCTTCATGACCCAGGCGCAGGAGCGACCGTCCGATATGGCCCTGCCGGCCCCGAATGGGCAGCTTAGCGTGGAAAAGGCGGTATTTACGCCCCCCGGCGGAGAAAAGTCGGTGCTCAAAGGGGTGTCGTTTGCCCTTGAAGCCGGCGAGAGTCTGGCCATTATCGGACCTTCGGCGGCCGGCAAGTCGACCCTGGCCCGGCTGATCGTCGGCGCCTGGCGGCCCAGCCACGGGGCCGTGCGCCTGGACGGCGCGGATGTCTATGCCTGGGAGCGGGTCGATTTCGGCCGTTACGTGGGCTATTTGCCCCAGGACGTGGAGCTGTTTGACGGCACGATCGAAGATAACATTGCCCGGCTGGACGAGCCCGACCCGGCCACCGTGGTGGCAGCGGCCCAGCAGGCCGGGGTGCACCAGATGATTTTGCGTCTGCCCGACGGCTACCGCACCCGGATCGGAGAGGGGGGTGCAATGCTTTCCGGCGGCCAACGGCAGCGCATCGGCCTGGCCCGGGCCCTGTATGGCTCGCCGCGGCTGATCGTGCTGGATGAACCCAACGCCAGCCTGGACAGCGAGGGCGAAGAGGACCTGCTGCGGGCCATGGCCATGCTCAAAAGCGCCGGCGCCACGGTGGTACTGATCGCCCATCGCCCCAGCATGGTCGTCCAGGTCGACAAGGTTCTCTATCTGCGCGACGGCCTGATCGAGATGTTCGGACCCCGGGATGAGGTTTTGCCGCAGTTGACAAGACCGGTTCCCGTTATGAAGGCCAAGACTGGTTCTTAGTTTGATTTATCTTCGCCGCTTTTGGCAGTGGACTCGGAAAGGTGCGATCGTTGCTGTCAGAAACAAATGGCCTTCTAAAATTCGAAGTACGAATATCGAAATTCGAAACAAATCTGAAATTCCAATGCTTAAATGTTCAAAACAAAAAAGAATAAGGCAATCCGCAAGGATAACGCTGTGCGAAATTACTGCAAGGTTGTTAGACTGGGTTAATACTTCGCGAATGAGTGTTTTTGTCATTGATAATTTGGTCATTAGAATTTGTTTCGAATTTCGAGATTCGAGTTTCGGATTTCCGGGATATCCGGACTAAGGAGGAAAAACAAAAATGAAATTAGTCAACAAACAACAATCTACGCCCGAGGTTTCCGACCGTCCCCCGATCAGAAGACCACTGCTGGCGGCGGTAATCATCATCCTTATTTTCTTCGGCGGTCTGGTGACCTGGGCGGCCCTGGCACCGTTGGACAGCGCCGCGCTGGCGCCGGGACGGGTGACGGTGGCCAACAATCGCAAGACCGTCCAGCATCTGGAAGCCGGCATTGTCAAGGAGCTGCTGGTTAAAGAGGGCGACACGGTGGACGGGGATCAGGTTCTGATCCAACTGGATGACACCCAGGCGCGGGCGCGTCTGGATCTGCTGCACAGCCGCCGCGACAAGCTGATCGCGACCGAGGCGCGGCTTATGGCCGAACAGGCCTCAGCCGCCGAGATTGTGTTCCCCATGTCATTGACCTATCGCCGCCATGAAACTCAGGTGGCCAAGATCCTGGACGCTGAAAAGGCCCTGTTTGAAGCCCGCAAGCAGTCTACCGAAGGGCGCATTCAAATTTTCCACAAGCGCATCGCGCAACTCAAAAAGGAAATCGCCGGCCTGGCAGCCCAGTTCGCGTCCAAAGACGAGCAGCTGGTGGTGATCGAAGATGAGCGTGCCAGTTTCGAGATTCTTTTCAAAAAAGGGGTCGTGGGCAAATCGCGGCTGCTGAGGCTGAGGCGGGAAGGGGCCGAATTAAAGGGCGAACGCGCGGATCACCTGAGCCTGATGGCCAAAGCCCGGCAGCGGATCGGTGAAACCGAGCTGGAGATCATCGACCTCAAAAACAGTGTGCTGAATCAGGTGGTCGGCGACCTGCGCAACACCCAGTCGGAATTGCTGGATGTCCGCGAACGGCTGAAGGCAGCCGTAGACATCATGTTGAGAACCGACATCCGCGCGCCCCAGGCGGGTGTGGTGATGGGACTGAACGTGCACACCGAAACGGGGGTGATCGCGCCCGGGCAGCACCTGCTGGACATCGTGCCCGAGGACGACACCCTGGTGATCGAGGCCCAGGTTGCCCCCAACGACATCGACGTGGTCCACGCGGGACTGCCGGCCCAGGTCCGGCTGACCGCCTTCAAGCAGCGCGACACGCCACTGCTGGACGCCAAATTGTCCCGGGTGTCGGCCGACAGTTTTACGGATGAGCGCAGCGGGGCGTCGTATTTTCTGGCCCGTATCACCATCGATGCCGTGCAGCTCAGGAAACTCGACGGGCGCGAGCTGTACCCCGGCATGGGGGCCGAAGTCATGATCAACACCGGCCAACGCACGGCTATGGACTACATCCTGGCGCCGCTGACCGACAGCCTGCGGCGGGCTTTCCGGGAGGACTAGAATTGAAGATTGAAGATTGTAGACTGAAGATTTGTGGTATTCTTTCTACTTAATTTGCGTGACACTGTAATATGCCAATTAAAATTTTTTACACTCCTTTGTCAGGTAAACAGCCATCGTGAGGGTATGACCCATATATTCGGTTCATCGATTTTACGGAGAATATTGCCCTGATTTACCAGCAGTCCGCCACGCCACGTCTTGCCCAACCGCCGAGAAATTTCTTTCATGGCTCGTAGATCTTTTTTTACAAATGTTTTTCGAGATTTTATCTCGATGCCGATGAGACCTTCACTGGTTTGGCCAACATATATTTTGGTAGTATGGTTGAAGTAAAACGGTCTGATACGAGAGATTTAAATACTGCAGATATCTTCTGGCAGGAAACGCTCCAAAAATCGATATTTCTGTATATTTTCGCTCATGAAAGTAAAATTTACAGTAAATTATACGATATTGTCAAATAAAATTCTGCATTCTGAAATACAAATTCGGGAAAATCGTGTAAAAAGGTCAGAAAAAAGTACGGTGGGATTATTCCTCGGAATCCGGGCTAAATGATCTCAATCAACGCTTCGTGACCGGAAGCCGAGGCAGCGATAGGGGGTCGGGCCCAATGCCATTAACTTAAGGATCGGGGGTATCTTTGTGGGAGCGGTTTCCAACCGCGATTGTAGCTTTAGAGCGACTTTGTATCTTGGCTGGAAGCCACTCCCACCGCAAATTGACGTAAAGCTAGCGGCATTAGGCCCGACCCTCTTTTGAATGAGGAATGGGACTGTCACGATTTGTGCTGCATGTGGAATCGTGTTTCGGGAGCTACGAGGGCTGGTAACGCTTCTCGCAGAATTCTCCTTGACATCAAAACCGACTTGACGTATATTTTCCCTATTGTTATACGTCATTCAAGCGAGGTACATTATGCAAACTAAATTAACGTTAAGATTAGATGATGAGTTAATAAATCGGGCCAAAGCGTATGCTAAAAAAAGTGGGAAGTCCGTTTCACAGATTGTGGCCGGCTATTTTTCGTTAATGGGTGATGATCCGGCAAGAGAAGCATCTGAATTCACTCCGCTTGTTCGGTCAATAAAGGGTTCTCTCAAAGACGCAAAAGTTAGCAAAAAAGACTATCATGACTATCTCGAGGAGAAATACCTTTGAGAATTTTATTTGATACCAATGTCGTTTTAGATGTCCTTTTGGATCGGGAACCCTTTTCATCGACTTCGGCAAGATTATTTTCAAAGGTGGAAGCCGGAGAAATATCGGGATATGTTTGTGCAACCACTATCACAACAATTCACTACTTGGCTCGAAAAGTGATTGGTATTGATTCCGCCATAGAAGAAATAAAAAAGTTAATGAAGTTGTTTGAAATTGCACCGGTAAATCGCGCGGTCCTGGCTTCAGCCGTATCCTCTGGCTTTAACGATTTTGAAGATGCGGTCATTAATGAATCAGCAGTGCACAAGGAGGTTCAAGGAATCGTTACCCGCGATTTAACGGGATTTAAGAAATCCAATATTCAAGTTTACTCGCCTGAAGAACTGCTTCTGATGCTGCAATCGAAAAGCGCATCGTCGTCCTGAGAATTTAGAATTCCACTAGGCACATAAAATTATAACTTTCAATGCAGTTGCAACGAGAATCTTATAATTTTATGGGCGTCCCGGATGTCATTTGTGTTCAGACCGGCTGTCCTTTAGCCGGAGGCGGCACTCGTGTGAAACTTCATTCTAAGTTCGTGTGGGAGCGGTTTCCAACCGCGATTAAAATCGATAGAATTCCTTTGTTCGATGTTCGACCTGCCCGCAATGCCTCAAAACGGCTGTCAGATTTCCACTGACAGTGCAATCATAGCTCAATGGAAAAGTTAACCCAACTCATTATGCATGGCTGGCGGGTGTTCGATTTTCAATAGTTTCTATTTTGATCTGACCGGCTGTTTGTCTAGCCGGCGGCTATAATGACACCCGACACCCGAAACCTGAAACCTTCAATCTTCAATTTTCAATACCGGCTTGCCCGGGTTGGGTCTTGGCCGGTCCATTTTGGGGCTAAAATTGAGCTTCTAAGAAAAGGTTGCTTAAATGGCAGGCGCAAAAAGACATTTTAATGAAAATACATTCGATTGGAATTTAGCCAGATAAATAGCATTCCGTCAGATTTCTTAAAGCGCCCATTTTGCCCCTAGAATGATGGCGCTAAGCTTTAAATTCGATATCTTTTTTAGCTCATTTTATAAATTAACAATCACCTACCGTGACCCGACCCTCTTGGCCGCGAACTATTAAATATTATAGAATCAAAACTCAAATCCATCGATTGGATCAATTTGTACCAAATAACTTGGAAAAGAACCTTTTTAATTCTTAGAGGGATAGGACAAGAATGCCTTCACCGGCGAATCGGTCTTTGCAAGCGTCCATTCCAATTTTGGTTACGATATTGTAATTGCGCCTGGAGAAGTGTCTACAGGCGTGCAAAAGTTGCACGGTTCTCCAATAGCGGAGGTTCTTAAGGCATTGAAATTTTATTCAAAATCGAAAAAAGCCGCGTCTGGCATTAAATTTGCTGCACTTTTTAATGAAAGACAATGACATCCATCTCCGGCGCGGGTTGTTTATGATAAAGTCGGGATTGAAAGAATAGTTATCGGCCTTGTGGTATATAAAACCTCTAATTTAAGGAGTTTAGATTATGGGAAGATATATCGGCTACGCTATTCTAATTGTTATGGTTGCATTTGTTCTCAATTGGTTCAGCA
>Ga0209454_1002607_pt1 | contig 12390 bp, 8 predicted proteins | sample WorMetHERISLAND1_2_FD_187400 | JGI IMG/M metagenome (GOLD analysis project Ga0209454, IMG submission 187400) | Marine gutless worms symbiont microbial communities from Max Planck institute for Marine Microbiology, Germany - Olavius geniculatus... | ecosystem: Host-associated > Annelida >...
TGTTGGCGAAGTAGTTTGTTTTAGTCTTTTTTTAGTCTTTGTGTTTGTGTGTGTTTTGTGTGTTCATGGGCCTCGAGCCTGCCATTGAAGACAAATAAGTAAATAAATAAATAAACGTTTCGACCCAAATCGTATTACGTTTCGCAGGTAAACCGATATGCAAACAGTCACTCATCCTGATTTTTACGCGCGACTGCAGAATGCTTCGCGCGTCTTAGATATGGCTTGGGCGTCTGTACGTCCGTCTGTCCGTCTGACACACTCTGCAGCCCTATCAAAACGGCGCAAACTAGAATCACGTAATTTTTAATGCGGCTGCCCCAAGGACTTTAGTTTTTAGTGACAAAATTTCATGCTCCTGGGTGACGAGGTCCCCTCGAACGAGAGCGTCAGATAGGGGTACCCCCTTAAAAGACGTTATTTTGCCGCTATTGGCTCTTATAAGTGTAAAAACAGTTGCAAATAGGTACAGACTTGTTGCATATCATAGCTGTTGAAATATGTCAACATCGATGACCCTGAACGACTTTGAACCACCCAAAAGGGGGTTTGGTGATTTTTTCGCAATTTTCGGCTGCAGCGCACACTTCAACAGTGAATTGCGACGAAATAGCTAGAGATAGACAAAGAAAGCCTGCATATGAAAGTTTTAGCATTAAACATAGATTTCAGCATGCAGTTCAAGCCCTAACCCCTCGGTTCACAAAGGCCGGCGCAGGCAGGCGTCGAATACGGCTACCCTTCTTAAAGTAGTTATTTTACTCCAATTGGCTCGTGTAGCGGGAAAACAATTGCAGATAGGCACAGACCTGCTGCTTATCATAACAAGCAATAGTGACAAGCTTTTTGTTGGTGTCACCGTCGATGACTTTGAATGACTCTGGACCTTTAAAATAAAGGTTATAGTGTTTTTGTTGCAATTTGTGGCTACGGCGCAGATTTCAAAAGTGAATTGCGGCAAAATGGATGGAGATAGACCAAGACAACCTGCAAACAAAAACTGCAAGGCTGTCGCGCGCCTCATGAGCTTTGCTCAAATTACTTGTCATTTAGCTGGTGTGGCCACACCAGGACACAAGATCCAGCGTATCCATATGGCTCAGCAAACTCAATCCATAAAGAAAACCTATCCTCTTTTTTAGTGATTTTTCTAGTCTATTTTGAATTCGTTTACACTTTCACATTCGACATCATCTTGCTCAAGTTTGTTCCTTCGGTCCACTATTTGGTCTAAAAAAATTGCCGATAACGTCAAAAAAAGATATACGGCGAAAACGACGTCACCTTTGCCGTCTTCTCTGTTCAGCGTCCATTTATCTTCTGCGTCCGTTCGTCTTCACCGTCGGTTTCGACGTTTTGTTCGCCGTCTTCACCATTTGCCGCAATTTGTTATTGGGCTAAGGAGCAAAACGTCTATGCTATTTGCGAAACGTTTTGGAAGCGAAACGTCAAAGGCGTGAAACGTTCGTAGGCCTAATTCCATCAAACTACACGGTGTCCCATAAAATTAACCCACTTTTATTTTTATGGTAACTTTGGCAAACGTGGGCCAATTTCAACTATTCTTTTACTTTTGCATCTAGCGACGAACTCCGGAAGATGCAGCAGTAGCAAACGCTGCAACCTCACCTTTAATCTGTTGTCACATTACCTTGTAATGACACCACTACGTGTTGAAACATTTGAACAATTTAATGAAATAATTATTCATGTCGTCACCGCAGTGCTGTGGCTCGACGACGTTAATGTGCTGACGCAGTGAGCACGACTCTGCGCGCATTTCACATTCGCTCGAGTAGAATTTACCGTCAGAACCACATAGCTGAACAGACCCGTTCTGCAACAGACAGATATATGCCACCCACTGCATCATCTTTTTTCACATTTATCCATCATCAGCAGTACTGCATCCCATAAAATTATACAACCTGGCCTTTGCTACAATTTAATAAAAGTCTACACGTTATGACGATAATCTAAATAAATATCTGAATCGGGAAATTAAGCATTCAAAAGATTAAAACCTAAAGACGTTGAACTAAGAGAGTGCGGATGTATTCACACGAGTAAAGTGAAGATTAAAGGTTGTGTATAGCTGCTCTGCATGGGATACCCATCTAAAAGATACGAAGCGTCACCTGTCACACAGTGTTACTTGCAACACGATACAGGTAAACCCCAGCCAAGCAGGCCTGTGCTCCATTTGTTTCCCCGTATGAATCGAAGGCTAAGGTAACCTGGGTCGCTTGTTATAATGCCGAGATGGTTTACCTGTTCGTTAGACAGTTGCTTGCGACAAAAGCATTAACCAACACACTAAACCGCTAGCTGCATGAATGCTCTGAGCATTGCGAAAAATAAATCCACCGTGTGAATTGTATAGGGATAAATATTTCGAACTAGCGTGCCCAAGGTAAAATGTCTTCTCACGGCGAGCTGTCAATCAAGCTACCAACTCGACGACGTACCTGTTGGCACGACAACGCGGATGGACAGACGCAGGTCGCATTGCCTCGGCCGTCTGTCACGCAGGCCGAGTGAAAATCACACTGCTTCTCTCGACATGCGTCTACACGTAGTGATATACACACACTCACAACATTTGTCAATGGCCAGTTCAAACTATTAGCTCCCTTCTGCTCCTTATTGCTACTTCACTTTTTATTTTGCTTCCCTGTTATAGCTACAGTTGTTCTGCCGAAAGACACGCAGAGAGACAGAGTCAAACAGAAACATGCTGTCTGACAATACAGATATAATTGCGCCGTCGTCAGCCAATAAAGCATCACATTTTTGTGGCATAAAACGGACACGTCGAAAGTTTGAAAAGTTGGAGGAGCAAAAAGTTGCAGATTTGCAATGTGAAAATATGGGTGCTCAAAATTTATATTTTGCCTCTAAAACTTCTCCCAAAATAAGCGATTTTAACCCAAAATTTAGTACTTCAACAAAAAAATTTCGAGAGGCAAAAGTTTAGAGGGTGGCAGTTGCTCCTTGTTACGACTCTACTACCAAAACACGCAGAAGTATACACGTACCGCAGTATCCGTCGTACAGCTTGTGGATGTGTTTCTGCAGTCTGCAGCTGGCGGCACGCATCTCGCACTCGCTGGAGTAGTCCTGGTAATCACTGCCGCAGACTGGGCCGCCGTGTGCTGCAGCGGGTGAACACTGGGTGGTCGGACAGCGGCAGCGAGGCTGATCGTCAGCGGGGTCCACCACACAGTGAGCACCGTGCCGACATCTCAGTGTAGAGCATGGATCAATTTCCGCTTCACGCACAGCCACCTGCTCCGTGGTTGTGGTGGGTGCAGGTCTACTGGTGGTGGTAGTGGTCGTCGTCGTCGTCGTTGTCGTCGTTCTACGAATAGGCCTACCTATACACACACATTCACACGCGGAGGCCGATTCACACAATCATGTTCAGCATGTTTAGGCCTCACAACACTAAGGCCCCCACAGCTCAGATATCGGACAGCAGCGCGACGCTTTCTGCGCGCCGTATTGCAAAATCTGAACTTTGCGACGTTTCTTATTTATTTCCTGAATAGGAAAGTTCTATGAGCGCCCAACGTTTTTTGCCAACATTGCCTAATCGGGTTATATCCGGCCCCGCCCGCACGCAGCAATGACTGGAAGCAAACATTACAGAAAAAATGTAGGATAAAGCGCAAACCGTCTCCACCGAGTTCCGAGATTTTGTGTCCGTTTTATCGCGGAGCTGCGATGTAACAACTAACACTAATGCACTCCTATTCAACTAAAACGCATTAGGCCATTATCTACTAAAGGGTAAAAATTTCCAATAAACAAATTAAACAAAAAGGAGTAACTTGTCCAATTTTAAATCTTTAACAACCTCGTTCTTACTTTTCGAGTCCCAAAACACGCAAGTATCCATCTATAAATTTTCGAGTGGCTTAATCTTGCGATCAAGCAGACATTACCATCTTCGGAAATGACAATATAATTCTGATTTACACGAGTAACTTAAAGACTAAAGGTTAAAGGGAGTGGCAAACCCACCGAAGAGCCACGGAGCGTCACCTGTCATACGAGATCAATCGGTGTTACCTGCCACCTCGTACAGGTGAACGCGCCCCGCCTTAACCCCAGCCAAGCAGACCAGTACTCCATCTACCTATCCCGGAGAGATAAAAGGCTGAGTCGACCTTGGTGTTGGTTATATACCGACATGGTTTAACTGTCTGCAGAGTGCAGACAGTCACCCTCCCCGTATTAACCACTTGATAGCTACCCGACCGGAAGTCGAACTCACGACTTTTTGATCGAAAGTCCAGCGTCATAATTGTCAAAGTTCGTACAAAGCGACGTAACTGAACTGAACTAAAACGGTTTAGTTTTTGACGAACTGATTAATGGTCAAGCAGAATGCATTACAGTACATTACGTTACATGACATGAGAATTTTTTAACGTGGCCTAAGCAATAAACCTCAAGGTCCACAAATGAAACCGCAAGTAGGCACCGTCTAACGGCATCGGTGGCCTACGCGACTACGCTCACGTATGCGCCAACCAATGACCAACGGGCTCGCCCTGCTTGCTCATTGATCAGTTCGTTAAAAATTAAACCGTGTCAGTTTAGTTCAGTTGTTCTGTACACGCTCTTATTGTAACGCCACCGAGCCAGTTTACCGCGGGTGACTTGTGGCTGTGAGCTGACTAAGGCCTCGATGCGGTCGATGTTGGGCAGAGTAATACGGATCAGTGATGAGTTGAGACGGAAGACTTCGTCGTTGTGGTGGTGGTGGACGTGGAGTAGAAATATCCACGAGTCACGCAGACCGGCGTCACTGCCGCAGATGTGCTCGTCACCGATACCACCCACGTAGATCGACTTACGGCTGCGCCACGGCTCACCCTGCCATCCAGTCAGCCAAGAACATACGTCTAGTTATTATGTACCCATATAAAAACTCGCTGATATTTAAAAACATTCGTCATCTAGCGTCGTCACTTGTACACAGTCTGCTGAAATGGAACTATTGCTATGAAACTGACAAGATACGTGGTCTGAATCCTACTGCGTAAATTTTGTAAATTTGGTTTAAAAATGTGCAAGAATTTTTTCCCTACGAGATTGGTTTTATTACGCGCGAAAGCAGCGCGTCTTAGCCATTGCAACTCTGTCTGTCCGTCTGTCTGTCTGGCCGTCACATGGGTGGATCAGTCAAAAACGGTGCAAGCTAGGATCGCCAAATGTTCACCGGCGGCTGCCTGAAAACTCTTGTTTTAGGAACGGTAAAGTTTTTTTCATAAATTAGAAGGGAGTCACCCCGAACGAGAGCGCTAAATGAGAGGGGGTAGAAAAAATTTGCAATTTTTAGCCAATAAGTCGCTGTATCTTAATAGCGGTGCGAAATAGGGCCTATAGGTTACTGTTAATCACTAATAGGAAGTCGTACATTGGCTCTCGATTGCCACCGAATTCAATGACCTTGGATGACCTTGAACGCCAAAATGGGAGTTTTATGGATTTTTGGCGATTTCGGGCTGCGAGTCACATTTCAAAAGTGAATTGCGTCGAGATAACATGGAGAAGCTGCGTACGAAAATTTTAGCATTGAACGTAGATTTCGATGGTCTAAGCTTCGATTTTCTAGGTTCAAGGAAACTGCGCAAAAAAGCATCAAAGAGCGATACCCCCGTAAAAATTGTTATTTTACCGTTGTTGGCCAGTCTTTCCTGAAAACGGTTAAAGATAAGCATGGATATGCTGCCTATTACAACAAGCACTATGACGAGCTTTTCAGTCGTATCAACATCGATGATTTTGAAAGACCCTGAACTTTCAAAATAAGGTTTTTAATTGATTTTTGCGATCTTCGGCTGCAGCGCACACTCTAAGAATGAACTGTGACGAAATGGCTGGAGATAGACTGACAGTTTGCGAACAGGAACTGCTATAGGCCAGTGATGTGTCGTCGAGGACTTGTCCTCGTCCTCGAGGCGCCTCGAGGACAAAGAGCTGTGTCCTTGTCCACGTCCTTGTCCTCGGCCTTAAGTCCTTGTCCTCATCCTCGAGTTTGATTTCAAATACGTCACACATTCGTAGCTGAGTTTTGGCAAAAATTTTAAGAAATTTCTCCGAAATGACTCGATGTTGCTGTATCGCCTACAGCATGGGCCATCACGTGCAGTTCGCGTGAACAAGCATCAGACGCGATTCAGCAGCTTCGTTAAACACACGACAGTGACGACATACTTTTATTATTAACGTGAATTTTCTTTAAATATCTGCGGTACTTTACTTGAATTACAAATATTTATTTGCTTTTTTGGTAAACATTGTCCTTCGTAACTGTATCAACAATTACAACTCACGTGTCGTACAGAAAAGACATTATTTCCATTGAGGACATTTTACCGACAGAGATTCATTTACCCTGCAGTTAGAGCTTCATCTATAGCGTTTAGTCCAGCCATAAAACTTTGTTTTGTTGTACAGTATACAGTCTTTATGCATGCGCTCCTAATTACGAAAAATAGCACAGTTTTCCGTTTGCTCGACTGGGTTCTTTTCGCTAGGAGAAATTCTGGCTACGCCACTTGTGAACATTATGCAGATCTTTACTATCTCAGGGTATCAGTGAGTACATATGGCAAGTCCCAGTCTGAACGCTTGTGCAGAGGTCCATACGACGGCCAACAACTGTATGCGATGCACAAATTTTATGCATATAAATGCACATAAACTGTCTCTCATGTCCTGGCAACGACGTGCATCTAGGATTTGTATTTGCAAGTCGCTGTGTGCCAGTACGTTACGACTGAATACTGATCACCACCGTGGCAATAACATCACGTGACTTGTACGTCATCCACGTGATTAAACTTGCCTAGAACTAGCTGGCGACCATGCAGCGTTGAGTTATCAGCTGACCGGTCGCGTTTATCATGCATTGACTGTAAGCTATGAATGCACTGACGGCTGAAAAAAGCACCGCTTTTTATGGCGCGATGCGCAGTTGTGCTGCCCGTCCGTCCGTCAGTATTACTCGTATAGTTACAACAAGTAGGCAGTACGAGCTTATACCACGCCAGACAGTGCTATAACATACATGAACCACGCTCAGATTGCATAGACTAGCCTACAGTGCACCGTCGGTCGTCTGGTTTACAACTGCAGCCGAAAGTTGTGAAAACAATACTAATGCGAGCTAAGTGTGATTTAACTAACGTTGAAGCGCTGAACTGTCAATCGCATAGTATCAATAGGCTAGGTGTAGAAGCTTAATTACTGGCTAAATTGATTACTGATTGTACTCTTGTGCACGGGTTTAATGAAAATAATCTTCTGGTGTTAATACACCTATGTCGTAGATATAAAAACGAACCACGCATGCCTAGTGGGTTAGGCCTACTTCGAAAGCAAGTACATGATTAGTCTACAGAGTACAACCTTCGCACTTTGCATCCCTAACGTCGTCGAGGAAAGCGCCTCCAAAATTCGAGTCAAATGGCAAAGTTGAGATAGCGTATGTGCAACAGAGCATAAAACTGCAATACAACGTGAAGCATAATTACTGGCTAAATTGATTACTGATTGTACTCTTGTGCACGGGTTTAATGAAAATAATCTTCTGGTGTTAATACTATCGAGCTCCGTCTCTATAGTATCGAGGTTTTAGCCTTGGTCTTGATCACCGCATTCTGTCGTTTACATCGCTATTTTTTGCACTTCCATATTTTCGTAGAGTGTATTGTACTTGTTTGTACTAGAGTAATACCTCTCTAAACCGTGATGAAACGTTTAGGCCGACATAGCAGATCAGCAACCTGGCGATGGTGTTTGAAGACGCGTTTGACCTCCACCCAAGCGATCTCGACCCCCGGCCGCTGAGGGTCACGTTCCAGACCTCTGATAGTCCCGGTCAGTATCACCTCAGCAACGCGCACTCGATCCGCCAGCCCTGGTTCATCGCACTCCCGCTGTCGACGGTGCAGGCGCTGGAAGTACCGGCTCAGATAGTTCGACTTCCGGTCTGTGATGGCGACACCGTACGCGATGTCGGGGACGAGGACGGTGGCGGCAAACAGCCACCAGAAAGCGGTGATAACCACGGCTGTGATGTACGACTGCGTAGCCATCATCACTTCTATCTACCTGCAAGCCTACTGACGGACACCTATCATCGCGTACACAACCTACACACTACACGAGCGGCTACCGTTCAACTCACCACCGGCACTGCGCAGCAGCGAGGCACTCGAAGTGAGTAATAAGCACAGCGGCAACGGCGGTCAAGCGAAGAATACACAACGAACAGCGCGGTCCGACAAAAATAACTCATCCACGGCTACGAACTCAGTCAAGAGATTTCAGACCGAGTCGACCCGACCAAGGCGAGCGCGTCTTCACGATGTCAGTGCGCGCCGGAAGTTCTGTTGTTGTTGCGGCGGATACGCACTCGCTGACGCAGTGGCTAATATCCGAGAGAGCGTGCAGTATCAATAAAAACTAGCGCAACGTGCGACGAAAGGACCGTTAGTCACTTATGCTAGGTATACGGTTGGGTCGAGCCTCGACCTGATTGGGTTGAAATATGAAATTGTTCGACGCGACGCCCGCCGATGCTTGCAATGTGTATTGTAAGTGATAGATTAGATTGATGTCAGCAGAACGCGTGGATGTGTTTGGCTGATTCTGTGACAAACCACCCGCGATAAATCCCACCCCCTTCGAGCATATGTGTAACGTGAGCTTTCAAAAACTAATCGGATCAGCTGAGCTAACACCAGTATACTGAGTGTGAAGGCTAAGGCTGAACCTTCCACTAGCTCTGGTTTAGCCCTCCCCATCTTTGCTACGATCTGCTACTGCTTTGCTTTTGACTGTTCGCCTTCTGTCGTTCAGAATTTAGACTTTATTAGGCCTACTTGTTTGATGACCGAGGCAGTTAATTTTAGCCTCAACCCTTCTTGCTATCAAATATCACTAACCACTGGCTACTCTGTCCGTAAGTACGAATTATGGCACAGAGAAGAGGTTTCGTCGTATGTGGACTTTTGTCACGGGGGTGTTGTCGGGAGCGGTGCGGGTTTATCGTGAATGATTTTCTCTATAGCCCTGCATGTCTGTGTGTGGCTGTCTGTACTGCACGCTCTGATGCGCTTGACTTGCGGAACTCAATTGAAGCGAGCAGGACAGAGAATGAGAAAACAAATCACAATACACCTCGTCTGTCATGGCCGCAATACGGTGAACCTGACCCTCCCGCTGGTGATCATTGTAGAGATTCGCAGCGACGCACTGGCCACTCGACAGATGTCGCGACGGCCTCAGTTTACGGCCGAGGATCCAGATCTATATAGAGCTACCCCATTATTGTGTCGTCCGTCTGAGCAAACGATTGCGTGCCGTAATGTCGGCTTCCGGCAGCTGCCGGACCAATGTTCGGGCGCATGTCTAAATTTTCTCAACATTTGACGTAAGCGAAATATTGGTGCGTGCCCATTTCTGTGAGAATCTGTCTTCCTAGTGCAAAATAATCTTCAGCTTTGGGGAGCGTAACCCCTGACCGTCCGCCAGGACTCTGCGGCCTCTGCCCTTGAACCCCGCTGGGAGACACTGGCAGCACTCAGATCTCTAACGTAAGCTATAAAAACCGGACCAATCCAAACTCTGCTGTTGCGGATCTGTTTCTTGTGATCCACGGAGTGTGTCCGAATGTGACTTTAGATAAACGGTTTATTTCATTATGGCAGCCAGTGGCTGGATTGACTTATCGATGGCCCCGCCTGCAATGTCCACACCCATGAAGTTCCGTGACGCTCCAGGGCGGTGTGAAGTCCACACTTCGAGACCAGTGTGACTGCTGAAGACACACACATACACACGTGTGGAGCGCCTCGAGGGTGACTGATGAAAATGCCACTCACCTGTACCCCGCTAGCGCTTTAAATAACTCCCCCCCCCCCGATAAAACCGTCCCACGTTTTAAATATCGGCTTGTTTTTAACTGAACTGCTTCGTAACAGAGAGAAGTAATGTAGCGTGGGCTAAACTCCACTGCTGTGATTTATTGCGGATTTGTTGGACAATAAGCTGTGCAACAGATTCGCGCCTAATTGAAGTAGTGGAGTAAAGCAGAATCTCCATTGTCTTTCGTGAATCGAGACGATTTATGACTTACCAGGTGGGCCAAAAAATCTAACGCTAACGTCTTACGTCACGATATTGTTGCGCTGGCTGCGTTTTACTGTCTCTGTAGGTTTACAGCAGATAGTTGACATCGCTCTTTCTCTCAGTGTATGTACAGGGTGGGCAAAAAGTCTTACACATCTGTGGTTTTGATGATTCCGTTTGGTGATTTTGGTGATTTAAGCAGCATTGTGTTTCTATCTATATTTAGGGCATCTGCAAAGTTTTGTTTTCTTGCTCGACGACTGATGGTATTTTGCATTGCATCGTATAAGCGTATACACAAATATAGCCTATAGGCCTATGAAACATTGTGAGCACATTTTGAATTGATTAAAATAAATAAATAAGGAAAACAACAGCTTTTGGGTACGCATACGCAGAAGTTTGAAATGAAATAACTAAAAGCAAAAGCTACAATATACTTTCCGTCGTTCTGTTTGTCCGTCTGTCTATCTGTCTGTCTCTTTCATTTTGTGTTTTATTCCTCTGCAGTTGTGCGAATAAAGAGTTATATCATATAGGCCTAGTCCGTCATAATTGAAGCCCAAAACTGCACGTGTGCTTTACACAAGTAATTTTGGACACATTACTTAATGAAATCATTTTAACCCACAGTGACTGTACTGACGTTATCGTTGTTTTATACGTTTAAATTAACGAATTTAACTGCGCAACCTAAGCAAAAATATGGTTCTTTATAGACTAAATAGCCTTTTCTGGTAGGGCCTAAACTGGAGTATAGTTGCCGTTTTTGATTATCTGGTGATTTCTCATAAAAGGTAAATACATTGGCTTTTGCTATGCATATTTTATCCAAATTGGCAGCTATGAATATTAAAACAGCGCTGGAAGTCTATTTATGCACCACCGTGCACATTTTGCCACACAACAGCGAACTGTCTATCTCACTTGATGATCAAGTACACGTTGCTCGTTAATGACACAGCTCGTTGACAGCATGTTTATTGTAACGTCACGTGCAGGCCTAGAGGCTTATTTCGGAAAGGGACACATTTTTGGCGCTATAAGCGGTCGTCTTTGAGTTAGTAGGCAAATAAGTACAAACTAATTTATATAGCGCACGATATAAGCGAACAACCAGCTGAATTGTTGTGTACAGGCGCTAGATGTAGTTTTTGGTCGACTGTTCTTATGGTAACGCCTTTAGTACAAGATTGTGACTGTTGCCTATCGTTTATCTGTAACTAATGTTTTGTGGCTAAACGGCATGTCGTAAATGGTCGGTGATGGTACTGCTAGATAGGGCGATGACGAGTTTCTATAGGCTATCAATAGTATAAACCAAGTCGCTATCTCTAGCGGTTTAGCCGCATTTTTCAATGCTAACTTTTTGCCTATGCGAAATCTTCTTTTTATTCTTCCCTTTTCTGCCTGCATCCATCATCCACGTGCGTATTCTAGCGTTACTTGTAGCATTCGATAGCAGCGTTAACATAGCGTGTATAAAACTGTACTCAGTTCGGAAATCGCTTTCTCTCCGCAACTGAAGTCGGACGCTGGCCTTCGGACATAGGCGGTACGGTCGGCCTTCTTTAGCGACATCCGGACTTCTTGTAGATATGAGTTTTAACGGAGCATGTCGTGTACGTATCATGAGTAAGTAGGAGACGTGTCCACACTTTCAACCTATGGGAAGTGGGACAGTAATGCACCTGACCTCTGATGGTATACGACGGTTGAAAATTTATCCTATGCATTGTTGACAATTTTTTCGCAAAAAAACATTGCAGCTAGTATAATAAGGCAGGTATTCTAATTTTTGTCTGGTTGCTTTCAGGGCCGACCTTCTTTCGGCGAATGGAGATCCGTTTGCGTGCATGTGTTAAGTACTAGTATTTTAAATTCTAACATCAACGTGCACGTATAACCATGCAATGCATACGATTGACGTTCAGGATTTGTTTGGACTTGCTAAAGAGTTTACAGCACACCAGACTCTCGAGCTAGATTCAAGAAAAGATACAAACAAGGAAGGAGAGGAAACGGAGAGATGTGGAGAGAAAGAGCCTAAGAAAAGGGAGAAATAGAGGCAGGTACATTTATGAAGGTTGTTCAATAATTACTGAGAACTAATGTATCTAGAAGAAAATGTACACTTTACTGATATATAGATTGTCAATAATAATAGGCCTACATTAACTCTCAGTAATTTTTGAACAACCCTCGTATAGGCATGCTATGTTGTTGAAGCAGTGCAGA
>Ga0209454_1002608_pt1 | contig 12389 bp, 7 predicted proteins | sample WorMetHERISLAND1_2_FD_187400 | JGI IMG/M metagenome (GOLD analysis project Ga0209454, IMG submission 187400) | Marine gutless worms symbiont microbial communities from Max Planck institute for Marine Microbiology, Germany - Olavius geniculatus... | ecosystem: Host-associated > Annelida >...
ACTCGAGGTCACTGAACGCGACGTCTAGTACAAGCAGATGGTGAAACTGTGCCAGCATGTCTCGAGTGAGGTTTCCGACGCTCATTTCGCCGATCGACAGTCGCGTCAGCGGCAGAGAGACCGTCTGGACTGACTGGAAGAATCTCTGTCGAGCCGCCGGCGTCGACGTTACGTTGTAGCTCGTGCAGTTACTGCCGACGTCGTCCAGACTCTTGCCTGCCGCGTACCTGGTGAGAAGACGAGAGAGGTTGTCTGGATTAAGCGGGTTGCCGGTAAGGCTCAGGTACTTGAGAGTTTCAGACAGACAAACGGCGAGGTAACACATCGTAGTGATGTCGACAAGAAGCTTACTCTCAAAAACCAGGACAACGATAAAGATAGAAACTTTTCTTGTACTTTCAGTTTTATATCGAACGCGATAAGTTACAAAGTCTACAAAAACTTGCATAGACTCTCTGAATGTCAGGAATCATGAACAAGACTTTTCCGCCAAGAACCAGAGCAAGACCCTTTTGTCAATAACAATAACTTGATAGTAGTTTTTTTACCAGTTCTTGTAGAAAAAGGCAATGAGTATCATCATCATCTAGTACAAGCAGTACAAGATTTGAGAAGATTTGAGAGTTTCAGATAGCAAGTACGAAACCAAAGACTTCACAAGTCACTTGCTGACTACTTTTAATCTGCAGAGTTCTTAAACCCATAAACATAATAAAACACCAGCGGGTGGTAATACTTGAGAGTTCCAGACAGCGGGCAGAGAGCATCCTCATCGATGTTTTCCAGTTCAGTCTCTGCCAGATTCAACACATCCAGCGGCACGTGTCCCAGTGGCCGGAGGTCCGCCGCAGACAGAAAGTGGATTCGATTGCGGCTGAGGTCCAACTGTCGCAATGAAGTCAGCCGCGCGAAGCTGCCGTCCAGCGTCGCCGTGGCGATCTCGTTGCAGCTCAAATCTAGAATCTCCAGTCCTGGAGCAAATGACAATAAATTTGTCACAAAAATGACTTGACCTAGAAAGCAAAAATTAAATCATGACTGTTACGACAAAGACAAGAACTTCTCTCTCTTTCTCTGAGACCGTCAGCTTAATAGCAAACACAGTAATGAGGGACTCTTTAAAACATTTCGAGGACTCTTCCCCATGGATAGGACTTAAATGTCAAAGACTAGGACCAGGACTTTACTGTCAAGGACAAGGACTTCTCTTTGGTTTTAGAAAGTCCTCAACGTAAAAACAAGAACTGTGCAGAACCTCCAGTCCCGGAGCGAATGCCGATAAGTTGACCGGTACCGTGGTAAGTAGATTAAGACTAAGGTCCAGTTGCCGGAGCGCCACGCAGACGCAGTCCTCAGTGCGGGTGACCTGGAACGACTTTATCATGTTTGCCGACAGAGACAGTTCTTGTAGTGACGTCATCGCGCAGAAGGTCGTCGTGTCGACCGACGTCAGACGATTGCGGTCGAGCACCAGCTGAGAAACGCGCCGTGACCCCGTGAACTCTTCCGGGTCGACCTGACCTATATCGTTGTCCTCGAGGTAGACTCTTCGGGCGGACCGCGGCAATGGCCCCGGTATGACGCCCAGCTCTCGCTGACTGCAGTCCAGCGTTTCCATGTTGTTATAACAGTCGCAGACGTCGGCGCACCACATCGTAGTTTCCGACTTGGTGGCTGGAGACAAATTAACGCGATCTAGCAGCAGAAAAAGAACTGTTATTACTACAGTTTCTGTCCCATGATGAAGAAATTCTGCCGACAGAACTGCCATGTTAGGTCTTCGATGCGTCAGTCTAACTGGCTGAGCAGAAAATACGCGGGGAAACTAGCGACGACTGTTTAACTTATTGAACGTCACCTACCGTGTGATGGCGTCATCGACCAGCAAGCAGCAGTAGTAAATTTTCGGTACAATTACTGGACATCATATCAGCTATCCAACCCGCAGCAGATCTGTGATACTGTCAATCTGTGAAACGAGAGCTTCTATCTGACATATATCACCTCTGCACCGTCACTGTCGGTTTTCAACTTTTCAAGCAGCGTTTTAAGAATTCCTGTTTCCGAATCTACTTAATATACTCACGAATCTGTCGCGGCGTGATCCCAGAAATAACGTCCATTATTTAAGCCCAGTGGAATCACTATATTACACGGGACGTCGCACCAAGCAACAACAGCAGCAGTAACGCCAGCGGGGGATCTGGTCACTTTCGCAAACTCGCGGCGTATCACAGCATCAAAAACGCCGTCAATCTTTACGAACGCTGAAACACTGGCCACCCACAGACTTGACCGGCTTCTCAACGACTCACAATCCTCGGTGTCACAACTGATCCGCCACTGGACAACCGGTGATCGGCTGTGATCGGCTGTGTACGCGCTGTGAAAGACCGTTCTCTGGTGACACACGGCACACAAGCACCACGCAGCAGCAGCAGCAGCAAGAGTGCAACGGTAGCTGACTGGTGACGACTGCATGTCAGAAACACAGATCGGGCATATACATGCCAGCCGATCGGCGCGCTACGTTGCACAGAGCTAGCAAGCCATCAGTGCATCGAACTGTTAGTAACTCTGTTATCGCTAGATCGATGCCGTATGCTGCTTGTCTGCTGCACTTCACTGCGCCTTGTCCTCCCCTACGGCAAATCTACCACTTACTGCTAGTAGTCGTGCCAGCTCAATCTGCCGCCGCATGGCTACATTCTGCCAGACCACCGCCCACAGAAGCAACGTTATGCTTTTACGCCATGTTCCACAAAGAAGTAGCCACTTTGTCTGATGGGTCCAACTTTGGCTAACATGGACCGATCTTATTAATTTCCGTGCACCGTTGCGGAACGAGATGACGTAAATCCGACCACCTCGCCGAAAATTGGTTTCTGCACTACCTTGTGAAATTCTAGTGGTAAACTTTACAGACTTAATTTCGTGCACGTAATAGCCAAAAGAATATGCACAGTCTCAGACATTAATTTTGCTTTAAGATGATACGTTAAAAGATATGTCGATTAGCCGAATAACGCCCCCGATTATGCGCAAAACAAGAACAAATGTCTGCAGAAAAATATAATAACGGCCTGCTTGCCCTATACCACGCAAAAACCACCATAGTAAAATGGCGTAATTTAGTATACCGGTATGTCAACTTCTGAAGATACAATGCACAATACAATATTGAGTACTTGATACGACTGAGTTTGCTATTGCTGTTGGTTTTTACGCCGGAAAGCATCTACTGCTTTAGCGCGTCTTAGATATCGCAATTCTGTCAGTCCGTCTGTCCGTCTGTCACACGGGTGAATCAGTCAAAAACGGTAAAAGCTCAAATCACCAAATCTTCACCGTCGGCTTCCTGGAACTTGGAAGACTCTAGTTTCAGGATCCGTAAAGGTTTTCCATAAATACGAAGGGGGTAGGAAAAATTTGCGATTTTTAGCCAATAAGTCGCTGGACGTTTGCTGGACTTTTACTGGATCGTGTGAACACTTTATTTCTGTGTACGTGTCATAGACTACTTAAAATAAGGACTGACGGCAGCCGTTCTCAGGTCCACGAACTTGGGTCCATCGGTATTTTAGTGTTTTACTGTGACTTTGTGAAACGTAGTACGTTTGCTACAAAATTTTGTACACACAGTGTTACAGACAACGTGAACAAATGTTGCAAATTTGGTGATTGTGTGATTTTTATTTTTTCGTATGTGCATATATTGTGGCTAAACCGTACGTACCGACGTACACAATATATGGGCACACGAAAAAGTGGTAATCAAACATTCGCCAAATTTGTAGCATTTGTTCACGTTGTCTGTGACACTATGTGTACAAAATTTTGTAGCAAACGGACCACGTTGTCACAGTGAAAAATTAAAAATACCGATGGACCCAAGCATGGCCGCTATTAGTTTTTATTTTAAGAGCTGTATGGTACGAATCGTAAGCATAGTTACAATAAAACACGCGACAGACGGACAGACTGAGTAGAAAGAAAATTTGTTTTTGCAGCGAGTGCAGTGGAAAACCATTTGACTACGAGTGACGACGACGAAGACGACAACGTATAATGAAAAGATCGATGTCGAATGCATAGGACAGTAGGAAACAAACGCTTTGTCCCCAGTCTCCGGCTGTTAAGGGGCGTACAGAGCGACGTAACTAAAGTAAACTGAATTGACATGTTTTAGTTTTTAACGAACTGACCAATAGTCAAGCAGTAATGCATTACAGTAGACACCGTCTAACGGCGTCAGTGACTATCCTACGTGACTAGGCGCGCCTATAACGCGCCATGCTCGCCCATTGGTCAATTCGTCAAAAACTAAACCGTGTCAGTTCGGTTCAGTTACGTCGCAGTGTACGCGCCTTTACACTAGCCCCGCGTTTAGCAAACTAGCAGTTACTGTATGGGGTGACTTTGCCTTTTCATTCTTTCCCCCATTTTACTCTTCTACCTCTTGCCTCTCGATACGCCTGAGCAATTCTACGATTTCAAAATATTTGCTATAATTCGAAACCGGTGGGGTTTCGTTCCCACAGGATTTTGACAGCGGGGGCAGCCGGTCGCTGGCTTCTGTTGACAATGTCTATACGGGACGACGCCAGACGAAGATGGACGCAGATGCGTATTAAATGTCTACCGCGGCGACCAGTCTGTGAGTGAACAAAATCGAGTTAGTCACTCACATTGCGTGCTTCAGTCATCTCTATAGTAACGCCTAATTACACAGACATCTTAACATGATAAACCAGTTCTCTGTGCATAGACAGCGACGAGTATCTTATTTTCGCTTCTGCGATTCGCATATGCGTCATTTGTTTCTATTCCAGCATCGCAACCTTTTTAAGCAAAACATTTGACTAAGGTTGTGGTTCAGATTTTTTTTATCTTTCTGCAATTTTTATTTTGATCGTTTTTTTATTTGTTAAGGTTTCTGGATTTTGTATGGCTATTATCTTTTTTGACCAGTTTAACTTGAAGCCAAACTTTAACTTAAATGTTGATGGACTGTGAAGCTCCTTAATTTAAAACGTTTATCATGTCTCTAATAGGTCGTCAACAGGGCTGGAAAACGGGTTCAGAAAAACCAAGGCTTTAGGTTTTTTAACATAATTTTAAAACCGCAAATGTTTATATTTAAGGGTTTTATCAATTATTATTTGATGTGTAATTTACAATACAAATACAGATAATTTCATACTTTAATTGTAAATTTTATGTTTTGATGTCACGTCATTTACTCAGTAAAAACCGTATAACATAAAGAATGGTTTACAAAATGTGTTTCCTGGGTCTTACAATTATTTATGTCCGCCATCCCATCGTCTTTGTATGAAAGCTCTAAAACCTTTAAAACTTTAAATGTTTTTCCAAAACCAGGATTTTTGCAGCCTTGGATGTAAATTGTTATTCGTAACCAGTTTCAGAGCAAATGGTGCCGTATTTTTCAAATAAACTCAATTGATTGATCGTTTTTTTTGATTGATGAGTTATTGGCTGAATTCGGTGGATGCGCTAGCGACTGATGCCAGCGACAGGCTGACAGTGAATCATATTGAGCGTGCAGCAGTCTATAGAGACAGCAGCAGAATCAGCAACTCATCATTCAATCATTCTCACACTGGATGGTCCAGAAACAAGCCAGCATGCCCACCAAACTGTCACTGTCAAACTCAAACATTGATCTGTGCGGCCGACCGGCAGTGAGTGCTAGGCGTAAAAACATTCTCTGCTTCCGGTTGCAGCCGACAAGAAAATAGAAACGGGTGGGAGCAAAAATTATTTTTTTTAATTTTCATATTATGACACGTCGTGTAAATATTACGCAAGCATTGGTACAAAACAAACTGACACACTAAATAGCAGCCATGAGAACTTAAGCAAAGTTGCTGCAGCACTACAGACTAAATGCAAATAGTAGGCGTATATTTTAGTAAAACTTTGAAAGCAACCTGGAAACTATGGGTCTAATAAAAATTTCAGAGAAGTATTTTTCTAGGGCTAAACGAAAACCGGAAACACACAACCCTTCAAGCCTTAGAATAAAGTTAATGTACCGTGAACAGATTTCACATTCGTATTTTGGTCGCACATGTAGCCATTTTATTCCGAGTCTAACAAGTGATTTGAGCAAAGCTCACGAGGCACGCGAAAGCCTATAGCAATTTTTGTTTGCAGGTTGTCTTGTCATCCATTTCGTCGCAGTTTACCCCTATAGAGTGTGTGCCGCAGCCAAAAATTGCTAAAATCACTAAAAACCCGACTTTGGGGGTTTAAGGTTTATCTGCTACCGCTTTCAGGTTAGATAAGCCAATAGCGGGAAAGTAACGACTTTTTAAGTAATACTCCCTCTTTAACGTCCGCGTGCGTGGGTCTCCTTAAAGCCATGGGTTTGATTGGTAAAATCTATGTTTAATGCTAAAAATTCCGTTTGCAGGTTTTCTTGGCGAATTTCCAGCCATTTCCGCGCAATTTACTCTTGGAATGTGTGTCGCAGCCCGAAATCGCAAAAAATTCACTAAAGTTTCATATTTTGGGGGTTGAAGGGCATTCAATGTCATTGATGTTGATACCCTTAAATAGCTCGTTACCAGTGCTAGTTATGATAAGCAACATATGTCTGCTTGTCTGCCTGTCTGAAACCGTTTTCACGCTAGAGGAACCAATAGCGGAAAAATAAGGACTTTTAGAGAGTATCCCTCTTTCACGCGCCGTCGTTTGAGGAGAATCCCTTCACCCGGTGGCACAAAGTTTTAATATTTTTAGCAAAACAATATAAAAATAAGTCCTTTTGGCAGAGCATAGTGAAGATTTCGCTATTCTATAGGTGTCGCCGTTTTGATACATACGTGCCAGGGTGTGACGGACGGACGGACAGACGCCGCGACGATAGCTAAGACGCGCTTAGCATAGCTATCGCGCATAAAAAACTCGCTGCATTACATCATTGTCTATCACCAGGTGGCTTAGTGTGCGGTAGGATGTCAGACTTACGATCGACCGGTCCTGGGTTCGACTTCTGTTCGGGTCGCTATCAAGTGGATACTAGTTGCATCAGTGACTGTCAGCAGACAAGTTAACCAGCTACGTGTAATAACCAACCAACCAACCAACTTAGTCTCACGTCCCTAAAATTCATGTACGGGCCCTCACAAATTATACCAAACAGGGCTTAATTGGGTTTAAATCCGGTCATGTGGATGGTTAGAGTAGACCTACTAGTAGGCCTATAAATTTTATAGAACACTGGATGGGTTGCTAAGTTTGCTACTGAAGAGATTAATGAGCGTCGTCGTTGTCGGAAGCGCTGTCGTGTCTGAAATCAGTTTAGCGGTCGTTTCACGGGCAGAGCATAAGTCACTAATGAGGTGTTTACACGATCCAGCAAACGTCCAGCAAATGTCCAGCAATTCACCTGCATTTTGAATGCATTTGCTGGAAGTTTGCTGGACGTTTGCTGGATCGTGTAAACACCCTATAACGCAGACGTGTGTTTCCGTGCAATCAATTTTACTGCTGACGTTACGACGACACATACGATGCCGCTGCTGCTGCTTATGCTGATGTTAGAGCCTAAAGCGTGAGGCAAAAAGTATCCTCCAAAGTTTTTCTTAACATTCGCTGGAAATTTTAAAGTAAAATTCTCAGAGATGTCAAGTCAATTAAGACTGCGTTTTGTATCAAAACAGTCTTAAAGCAGGTTTCAGTGTCTTGGTCTTGAGGCTATAAATAATTTGTTTGCATTTCTACATATTACGTCATCATTGTTGTCACCACGAATGGGTTTAGGATGGCCTAAAAACGAAGCATTAATTTTAGAAGCACGTCAGTAAACTCTTTGACACTTAAGTCCGGGTACAAGCGACAAAAAATAAAAGTCTTAATACGCTGCCAGTGCCTTAAAACTGACAGTGACAGTACAGAGGTGATTTCATTTTATTACAATTTTATTTATTTTAATCACAGGCTCGTGGATGTCCCTGAGTAAAACCATGAGTGTAAAACAAACAATAAACACGCAACACACAAATTAGAAAAGAGATAGGTTGCGTGACAAAAGTACATTCTACACATCAGCTGCTCGTTAGACAGTCCTGTTTTAAACAAAGTGCAAACGTTCAAAAATGCAAAGGTTTAATGAGTTCTATAAGCGTACACGATTTCTTTTCTGCTTTTTTCTGCTGCTGCTCCTGCTACTGCTGCAGACAGCAGCGTCGTGAGTTTAACAAACTGTGAGCAGAAAGTTGCAATTTCTTTAGAGACAGCTACAAATTTTGAACAAAAAATTAAAGGTTCTTAACATTTTAATTTTGCCTCTATATTTCCCGTAAATGAATTTTCAGCCCCAAACTTTGTACGTTTAAAAACAATTTTTGATAAGCTAAAATTTAAAGAGGGGAAAGGGAAAACTGGCCATCGCTTGCCCCGCTTCTACTGCCTCTTATCCTTACCGCAATGCCACTGCATTTGCTGCTACTGACACTGCTGTAGCTGCAGCTGCTGCTAGAGTGCTTGATATTTTAATTTGCCCACAAATTCCCTCAAAATAATGGATTTTAAACGCAAAATTTAACAGTTTTTGGAAGAAAAAAATTGGCGAAAGCACATTTTTCGACAAGTTAAAATTTAGAAAGAATTGCGCTTTTTGTGGCCTCCCTCGTGCCACGACGCCCGTACATTTTCTGCTTTTGCTGCTGCTGCTGCTGCTAGGTGTGACGTATGCCACTGATAAGTGATAACGTATGGACGATGCTCGCCCAAGCAGAACGCTTGGTGCGCTGGAGCGTTTAATTACCTCGGCCCCGTATGTGAGCATCACAACAGTGTTGTTTATAGCGTATGACAAACAACAAACATAGTCTAAGCTATACTATACTAGTCTTGTAAGTCGTGATTGCGATCTCATCTAGAAATCCTGGGATAGATCCCGGTCGTTTACGCCAATCCCGATTGGCGGCGTCTCAATAACGGGATTTTCGGAATTACGAAAATTCGTTAAAATAATACTTTTTTCCAGTATTAAATGACAAAATTTCAATGTTCTATAGAATAAATAAACTAAAACGTGTGCGCTAGATTCCTTGTTGTGCACTGTAAGCTGTATTTAGTCAGTCACAGTCACTCTACTTGTAATTAATGGCCGTAAAAGTCTTTTTCAGCGAAGATGCATGGAATGGTTTTCTGCTTAGCGATATTTTAATTTGTTCCAAAAATATTTGCTCCAAATTTTAGATATCTGTTGTCCGTAATGTTTTGGGTGTTAGCCCCATAAAATTTATACCCAAATTATCATACGCACATCACGTAGCAAAGTTCCGCAAGGCTGCATCCACTGGCCTTAAAGTTATTAGTTTATTACGGTTAAAACGCTAAATTTTGAGCCAGTTATAAAAATGTTATTGTTTAAACATGTTAGTGAGAGCTCCGCCCTTGATGTCATAATATGCGTTAACAAACTTTGGTCATTCTGTATCACGTCCTTAAAACTTAAAAAGGCAGCATCTTTTAAAGACCAAAATAATGTTATCTTAATTCTTATTGAACCGAAAAATGCACTTCGTGTACGTCATATTGCTTTGGGTTTTATTCCCTGATTGTCACGACCTTCGCGAAGGTCGCTTCCGCGAGCTCAGAAGCACAATCAAGCCACTTAATAAAACAACAGTCGCTTCTTGACATCATAAACATTCCTAAACTTCATCTGGTAGACACGCTGCTGCACGACAGTCAGACCTTGTAACAAACCGGCTGTTGGGGCCCACAGATTAAGGTAGATGGCATTTATTGACGTTTTTTCATTCATTTTAACACGTATTATGCTTGGTCTGCTTTCCTCAGGTAGTGCTAAAGCAGACGTTGGGTGAGGTAAAAACTAAAACACTTATTTAATAGCCAGTTGTGTTTGATATATTTCTGCTAAAAATTATTGAAATCTGCTAATGTTCCTTCAAGTTACGATCGACAATGTCGGGGATGTTTTTTCATGTTTTCTGTTTATTTCAACACATATTTTACTTGACCTGCTTTCCCCAGGTAGTGCAGAAGCATACAATAAGTGAGGTAAAAAACTAAACGATTGTTTAATGGCAAGTAGTGTCAGAAATATTCATACAAAAAATTATCAAAATCTGATAATTGGTTTTCAAGTTATAGTTAAAAATGTCGGGGATGTTTTTTGAAACACAGTGTATATATAGTCATATGACAGAATGTGCTTCACAAAATAATCTTGTCAGTAGTCAACATCACTAATCAATAATCGTCGTCAATATCTTGTCCTACACTTGATATCTCAAATATATGAAAAGGCTTCATCGATAGATCTATAATGTCACACCTTTACTGAATGTTTCATGTTAATATACAATGTAAGAATGCTAAGTCTGTCAATGTGTTATTTTCCTTTAACCCTATCACAGTCCACCCATATTTATATAATGATACAATGATACAAACTATTGTCAAACGTAATGAACGATTTGGACGCCCAAAATCACGTGAAAACGACGTTATAGGACGTCTGCAGTTTATAATGTTCATCTCATGACCAACTCTATGACTAAACGTGGGACCAAATAACGGACAGGCTTATTTTTTAGACGTGCTGATCGTTCGTTCGTGTATTGTTGTTTGTGTCTGACGAGTCTCCATATATACTAGTTAGCGGATGCTAAGTAAGTAAGTTTCTGATAACTACAGTCTTTCAAACGATATAAGGCTATAGTGATATAAAACAACAAGCGTGGTCATATTGAGTTCAAATCTATATAGGCTAGTCTTACATAAATATACGAAGACTTGTTCGACTACAATAATACACTTATTTTTTATTTATAGGCCTACCTAAAATTGATGATCGCTCGCTTGCATATAAGAAATAGGAAATCAGTTATTTAGTTTTTAAACTTGAATGACAGAATATAAAACTTTTAAACATTAGTAAAACACAAAGCAATAATGAAAATAAAGTTCATATTCCACTTTAATAAAAATTTAACTGGTGACTTATAAGTTAAAGTTTAAACTCCATGTTCAAGTATGCCGACTTATTAAATTCAAAGTTAATGAGCATAAATTAACATACTATATTGAAGTTATTTTGAAAAGGAAATATAACGCATGGCGCTATGTGGTGAGCATAGTTAAGAGATTTCTCGCTACTCTGCGTGCCAAAGCGAGATGTGCTCACTTCAACAGCACGGCAGCGAATGAAATATACTGAGTTGTTGTCAAGTTGCTGCTCGAGTCAATTAGCTAGGTCTGCTCAACGTCATCTCACACTAGCAACATAACGTAGTCCTACGAGGACAGATACCTCGTTCCACAGAACGTATTTCTAGTACTAGGAGACCTACATAAGCTGCTACTATACTGTAGCCTATACTGTTTGAAAATATCACTATAACAAATCAATAGGCCTAACAAAAGTCCAAAAACAGGAAAAGTAAGCAACTCAGCAGAGGCTGCGAAGCAAAACAAGGCGTACAGTTTATCAACGCAAATATACAGCGTGAGTAGAACATGGCACGGTATAAACACTGGCCTATGGGGGGCACTAAAGACACGTACCCCCTAGAAGCCTACTCAGCTATTCAAAATAGTGCCAAAAGCACCAAATCGCGTCACTTTCACATACAAAATTTGAAAATTTTTTGGGGAGGAAGCACAGTCCTTTCCCTAGACCCTTTTGCCCTATCTCGCAATGGTGAAGAATCCAAAAATTTGGTCCTGTGACCTTGACCTGTGACATACGATCGTCGATAGCGACTTGCGGTTGTTAAGGTACAATTTCGTGCAAAATTTCAGTGAGCTAAGTGCAGCAGTTCATATGAGTTATCGTGTTAACAGAGAAACAAAAAACGTAGCAGCGATGCTGAAAACAATACTGTCGTCGCTACCGAAGACAGTAATAATAATATTTTTTATCAAAGAACAGTTTATGGCAAATTGCCTGCAGAACGCACTAGTGAAAATAATCCGGCGAAGACAGGGACAAAAGTGTGAGGTTAAGGTTTACTTTTTTTAGCCCTGCAACCTCTATGGGCGTAGAATGCACTACAGACGAGACTGTGCCATGGAAGGACGCGGCAGTTGACGACCGTAGTGCGCGTCTTGCTTAGCAGCTCGTCCGTAGTCTCCGCGTGGCAGTTTTCGATCGTACTGGTTGTAGTCAGATGAAGGTGGCAGATTTCTGCTGTACTGATTTCTGTTTTCTTCTTTCCTGTCCTGCGGCCAATTTTGGCGCTAACAGTTAAACTTTGCACTATTTTAAAAACCGGACCCCTGATACTTTTCGAATAATTTCAACAATCCTGGTTCAATATCAACAAATTTTGGTACAAAAATCATCATATAATCAGGACTTAACAACACTTACTTTGTGGAAA
>Ga0209454_1002609_pt1 | contig 12387 bp, 6 predicted proteins | sample WorMetHERISLAND1_2_FD_187400 | JGI IMG/M metagenome (GOLD analysis project Ga0209454, IMG submission 187400) | Marine gutless worms symbiont microbial communities from Max Planck institute for Marine Microbiology, Germany - Olavius geniculatus... | ecosystem: Host-associated > Annelida >...
AATATTAATTAAAATTAAATTAAATTAAATAGTCTATGCAGGTACCCGGGTAGTAAAAAATTACCCGGGTAGTTTATTACCCGGGTACCCGACGGGTACCCGGGTACCCGCGGCAGCCCTACTGATAGTGATCAGTGATCAGATCAATACTGTTAATTTAGGTATTTGCACAGCTCCAGTCATTTATTGATTTGTTTATTTATGTGGTGCAGTGTATGATCTATGGTGATTTTAGAATAAACACGCAAATATGACAGAAGTCGCTCTAGGGACTGTGGGCAACTTGAAAATATTGCAGCGAGATGACACATTTCAACCAGAATTAGCAGCCGCCGGTGTAAAATTAGTTGTTGTCGACTTTTTCGCAACTTGGTAAATATGTCTGAGCGATAATATGTGAGGCCCGTGAGACAGCAGTTTAAAAGATCAAAAAGCATATTACAGAGCGTCACAGAACGCTTCAACATTAAGCTGCAATCTAATAACGTTAGGATATTTATTAAATGTGTGGAATTTGGACAAAGTTAAAGCTCAGTGCTACGGTCAGTTCGGCGAACTGAAATATTAGTGACCAAAATTACTATCGTCAGTTCGGCGAACTGAGTCGGCTGCGATACAAGTCTATATCATTCACAAGGAGGCGCCACGATACTATTGTTATGTGCACTTTGGCATGACTGTAATAAAGGTGTTCTATTTTATCTCAAATTTCCGCAAATCTAACTCAAACAGTGACAGATTTTCGTTGTACGATTTCTGTCTGTCCGTCTGTCCATCACATGGGTGGATCAGTCAAGAACGGTGCGAGCTAGAATCACCAAATCTTTACCATAGGCTGCCTGGATGTTGTATTGTGAGCACAATAATTTATTATTTAGTTCATTTCTGATGCACAGTATTTGATGAAACGGCTTGCATAGGCCTATCTTACAGCGTAATTTGTGATATTTTGTTCGATGGTGCTGCCACCTCGGGAATCAGTTTACAACACCCAGTTTAGTGCTGGGCGTTGTAAAACACCTTTATTACAGTCATGCCCAAGTGCACATAACACTAATCAATTGCATTGATTGAGTTGTTATATTTTTACGCGCGAAAGTAGCTACTGCTTTCATTGCATCTTAGCCATCGCAGTTCTGTTTGTTTGTCTGTCTGTCCGTCTCTCCGTCTGTCCATCCGACCGTCACACGGGTGGAACGAGATAGGGCCTAGGTTAGACCTTGGCGCCATGCTACTATCGTTTGTGATCCAGATAGAGAATTTGGTATTTGTATATTAACTTGGCTCTAATTTTCAGCTATAACTACTGAACCGGAAATGCTATATAGGCTTTCACGCGTCTTGTGGGCATTAGCTCAAATTTCTTGTTGTTAGTTACTTCATGTTTACAACCTAAGGTCACTTTTGTTTACGTCATGGAAGTCATGCAAATCGAATAGTATCTTCACCATAAGTCATGTTTTTAAAGAAATAAGACTAACACATAATGTTACAAAGCGTTTTTTAGCATGAAACAACAACTTTAATTACAAACGTGGATAGTTTCACAATCTGATAGAACAAAGCATGGTCGATCATTGTAGGTTCTACAGTGGGCTTTTTAACTGATGCCTAGAATTGAATCGATTCGAAATTGAGATTTTTGGTCAAAATTGAATCGAAATCAGAAAAATCATATTGTAACAACACTACCTTAGCGTCTAACTTGCAGCAATTTGCTGCCGGTGCAGTCCGTGCTGCCCGTATGGTGTTTCATCACCGCACTGGCAGCAGTGTTTTGTCTCACTCTCTCTTGCGCATAAGTAGCTGGAGCTGCACATAAAATGTTCGTGATGAACGATGTGATGAAACACCGTACTGGCAGCACCGACCGCACCGGCAGCAAATTACCGCATTAATGATAACCCTAATCTTAACGCTAACTCTAACCCTAACTCTAACCTTAGCCTTAATGTTGGGTTTAGTGTCTAATTTGCGGTAATTTGCTGCCGGTGCGGTTGGTGCTGCCAGTGCAGTGTTTTGTCACACCACTCAAGAGAAGCCCTGACTATGTTGACTTTTTTACTTATTTAACTTTAGTGTTATTACTTTTCATGTCGCTGGGTGGTATGCATCTCCTTCAGCTACTGCGTGGATGATGATGAGGAGGAGGCAATAAAGTTAGTTTTTTTGCCCACTCTTACAATTAAAGACAGTCACGAGTGTGCTCAGCATGTTGACAAGCAGCCTGAGCGTAGCACACACATGTTGGGCGTTGGCAGTAAAGATGAAACAAAAGCTAATGTTAAAAGCTACTGGAATGACCAGAATTGTTATGCTTTCTTTGTTAACGATGAAGAATTATGTCCAAACACAGCACTGCAACTTTTTCAGTGGTTGGTTTTTGTTAACTTGTAATAAAATTAGTGATAATTGAAGTCGTTATGAATTAGAAATGCAATTATCTAATGTTTATTTATAGATTATTAGAAGTCTGTTTGAATTTGTTGTTTTTGTTATTCAGGTGTGGCCCGTGTCAGCGAATTGCACCTGTCTTCGAGCAGTTGGCGCGGAAGTACCCAAAAGCTGTTTTCGTTAAAGTCGATGTTGACAAGTGTCAGGTAATTCAATATATACTTACTTTTCTCTAGAGTTATTCTTTGTTTGAAAAACAGAGAAGGTAGTTGTTATCACTTGCTAGTTTGAATAACTAACACTTAGTGTCAGCATTGTGAATAAGTATGTTACTGTGCCAGGGGTGAGTTAAATGGTAGTGCTGAGTAAAACTGATTTTGCCTGATGCAAGTGATAAGAAAAAAGGTTAATACATAGATAACTATAGCTTTCTCTTAAGCGTGTAGTTGGCCAAGGCCTATTTTAGATGTAAATCTAAATTTGGCATTTTGGCTCTTAAAATGTGTATGCAGGAAACAGCGGCAGCCAATGGCGTTACGGCAATGCCAACGTTCATGTTCTTTCGCAAGAAGACAAAAATTGACACACTCCGGGGTGCGGATGCTGGCGCCCTGGAAGAGAAGATAAAGAAATGGTACGGAAGCGATGATGACAAAGACGAGGAGTCAGTCGTGAAAGGCCAAGTGAGTGTAGCTTGTGTTTATTGCTTGTAACTTGACCTATAGTAGCGGTGGTTTGGCTTGGTTGGTAATATCGTTAGTTGCATCAACGAAATTAATCAACACTGGCCCACTTAGTACTTGAATGGTTAGATGATATTTGGTAGATGGGTAAACCATTTCAGTATGTAACCAGCTATCCAGGTCAACTCAGCCTGGCCATCCCTCTGTAGGTAGCCACAGTGAATACAAGCAAAATTTGAGATGTAAACAGGCACATTGCACACTAGCCCCATATGCGTTGTCTGGTGGTGTAAACTGGTGTTTGGCTGAGGGCTAAGGAAATGGAGATCAGGGCCACTTTATGGTCATAGGTCTCGGGTATGATTTATTTTTATGTTTTTTAAAAAAATTTTTGTCATTCAGCTTTTTTGTTATTCAGCTTTTAATTGGTAACTGGTTGCTAGTCCTCTCTGCTACACACATTCACAGGTTAAGTCATATATCATACACCTTACTGTTTAAATACTAAATTTAAAAAGAAAGACCAGTTATTACAAGAGAAATTAGAAAGCCCAGCTAACACAAAAGGGAACTCGCGACAGCGGTGCATGTTTGAAGGCCCGCTGTGAACAAAATTTTAGCTCACCGATCCTAGCAATTAGGACACAGTGATTTTTATTCATTTATTCGCATACATCAGATGGCGTCACTAGTCTTGCACGGCCTGTGTCGTTTGAGCGGCCAAAAGCACGCATTTTGAATGGTGCCTACAGGGTTCCCGGTTCCCACTCGTCCTGAAAAGTCCTGACTAAGTCTTGAAATTTGACTTCATTTTTCAGGACCTGAGATGTCCTGAAATTGGACATTGGTGCTGAAAAAGTCCTGAAAAAGTCCTGCTTTTTGCCAGTGTTATCCTGAACAGGAAATTTGAGCTAATGCTCACGAGACGCGCGAAAGCCTATAGCAGTTCCTGTTCGCAAACTGTCAGTCTATCTCCAGTCATTTCGTTGTGACTTTTACGGGGGTACCGCTCTTTGATGCCCTCTTGCGCAAGTTTCTTTGAACCTAGAAAATCGAAACTTGGATTGACGAAATCTACTTTCAATGCTGAAAATTTAATACGCAGCTTGTCCATGTCTATCTCAACCGGTTTCAGCACAATTCGCTCTTGCAACTATATCATTCACAAGGTGGTGCCATGGAACTATCATTATGCAATTTAGATATAGAATTTGGAATTTGCATATTAACTTAGTGTGAACACCCCAATTTTCAGCTAAACTACTGAACCGGAACTGCTATAGGCTTTCGTGCATCTCGTGAGCATTAGCTCAAATTTCTTGTTAATTCCAAGTTACGGACGCACCAGACACTGGTTTCCACATCTGCCAAACTTGAGTTTGTGTGCTCTAGGTACTAATAGGTTTCAGTTGTTGCTTACCATTTTGTTAATTTTGGTGTTGTGAAGTGATTATATGCAGTAAACTATGCCGGCTACGCATGTGTTTTTTGGCATGTCTCGTGCAGTACCGTGTGATAATTGTAGACTTACTTGAGGAATTATTGAGTTAATGTTGTTGTTTTTGTTGTTTAGATGGACTTGTTGTCGTTTATCAACAAAGCCCACTGCGAGTGTTTGAATGAGTCGGACGAGCATGGTCTAGATGGAGCTCTTACAAGCGCAGCCGGCTTTCTGGAGTCCGACTGTGATGAACAGGTATAATAACAAGAAATTTGAGCTAATGCTCATGAGATGCACAAAAGCCCATAGCAGTTTCGGTTCAGTAGTTTAGCTGAAAATTGGGGTATTCACGTTAAGTTAATATACAAATACCAAATTTTCTAGCTGGATCGCATAACGATATTTCCGTGGCGTCACCTTGTGAATGATATAGACTTGTGTCGCAGCCTGAAATCGGCAAAAAAAATCCATAAAACCTTCTTTTTTGGCGTTCAAGGTCATTCAAGGTCATTGAATTCGGCGCCAATTGAGAGGCAGTGTACGACTTCCTATTAGTGATTAATAGTAACCTAGGCCCTATCTCGCATCGTTACTGAGATACATTGACTTATTGGCCAAAAATCGCAAATTTTCCTTATTCCCTCTCATTTAGCACCCTCGTTTGGGGTGACCCCCTTTGAGTTTATGGAAAAGCTTTATGGTTCCTGAAACTAGAGTCTTCAGGCAGCCAACGGTGAAGATTTGGTGATTCTAGTTTGCACTGCTTTTGACTGATCCATCCATGTGATGGATGGACAGATGGACAGACAGAATTGCGATGGCTAAGATGTGCTGAAAGCAGTAGCTGCTTTCGCACGTAATAATTGGTTAATAATTATAATATTTGTTAGCGATAGTCACTGATATAGCTTACATAGGCCAGTATGCCAGAAAGAGTTGCTTTGGGTTATTATCTTACAAGCATCTTAGAAGTGAACTGTTGAAAAGCACTTAAGCAGAACTTTTCAGGGGCTGACTGATCTTCATATGTACATATTTAAAGTTTCAGAAAATGTAACAAATAACGACAGCTTATTTTGTATGCCCATAAGCGTAGACAAGCATATACTGAAGAGAGTCTAATCAGTCTGGGAAAAATTAAATCCGGATTTTTCTTCTGTTATGACTGGTCGTTTTGTTGATTCGCTGGCATTTGCTTCATCCATTATGATTGGTTTGTGTTGTATTAGCTGATTATCGCGATATCATTCAACCAAGTTGTCAAAGTTCATTCTCTCAGGATCACCGGACCAAAGGGTGAGTCTCGGATTAGTGACAATTCTGTTACTGACAGTACCGGCTGTGATAGCTCACTTGTAAATATTACTAGTTACTTTCATACTATTGTAGCTGTCTTATTTGTTGTTTTTTCTTTTTACTTGTTAATTTTTGTTAGCCTAATTACCATTAGCTGATGTGTCTGCTCCACTGATTTCAAGTTTAGATTTAAAAAACTTTGGTGTTATCATCATATTTCTTGTGACATCTGTGCTTTGAAAGGAGCCTTCTGTGTATTTGGCAACAAAATTTTTTTGAAGCGACTAATTTACTATGTTCATATTCTTACAGTGGATTTTTTTCTGTTTCCGTGAATTATTCTAAGTGATAAAAACGGTGATTTTTTGCTATGTTTTGTGATTTTATGAAGAGAATGGTCCGAAAACAGTCAAGCTGTTTAAAAATCAGCCGGGAACGCTGGACTTTGACTCAGCAGACTCCATGGAACCAGTCCAGACCTTAGAGTAAGTGAATTGTCTTGCCAATAAAGCCCAAATTCCATTATGCCACCTTTTACTGAAAGTCGTGGACGCAAATCATGAAAGTCGCGGACACAGTTGTGACAAATCGTGAAATCATAAAAGTTGCGGACGTAAATCACGAAAGTCGTTGACACAAACCATCTCGAGATGTTTGCGACAAAGTCTGCGACAAACCCGTTTGTGTCGCTCTAATGGAATTTAGCCCGTTACAATGCACAGGGAAAGTCCGCGACAAAGTCCGCGACAAGTTTCCGACAAAGTCGCGGACGCAAATCATGAAAGTTGGCACCGTTATTTGTGTCGCGGACTTTCATGATTTGCATCCGCGACTTTGTCGGGAACTTGTCGCGGGCTTAGTCGCAAAGTCAGTATAATGGAATTTGGGCTTGACATGGTGACGATGGGTTTTTAATGTGTCAGGTTAATACCACTCCACCCGTATTGCAAATTATGAAACTGGATCTTTTTGATTCTGCAATTTGGTTTTTGTGATTGACGATGGGAATATTATTTTGTCTGCGATTTCTTGGCATGCTGATAAAATGGACAGATCTTCATAGATAATTTCTAGAATTTATTTGTTTTGCATTGTGTCTAATGAGCAATAGTTTAGTAATAACAGTGTCAGCGTACAACTTTATATGATGCATTTGTGGTATATAAACGGTGCATTATTTAACTGTTATTACTTTTGCAGTTAGTTATTATTAACCATCTATTATTATTAAAGCTGTCGAAGTGCTAATTTTTAAACACATTAATTAACGGGTTATTAACACACCCAGGCCCGTCGAAAGGGAGAGTAGGGGGCAAAAGTTACCCCTTGCCCTCCAACATTTGGGAGGCCCTGCTTGTAGAATATAGAAAATTAGCAAGCAAATAAAAACACATTTTCAACAATAACTGACATCATTGCTAGCACAGAAATCTAATAGCCTGTCATCTAAATAAGATTTATTTACAGTAATGATGGAACAGCAACTACAGTTTGGTTACTTGAATTCATTCGATTGTCAAATAACCACAATTTAACAGAATATCGGAACATTGCTTCACAGAATATTGCTTTACAGAATTTAGTGAAGTAAATAAATGTATGCATCCACGTTAATTTTTTTAACGCTCATTCATTTATTAATGCATTAATTTGACAGCTTTAATTATTATACCATCTGTATGCATAATGTGGGTAATCACAAGATTGGGAGAAGTGTTGCATAGAGTTGAGTGAATGTCCCGAAATTTCACACAGCCTGTTCAGTGGTCACCATGCGTGTGGATTGGTGTTAAAGGTAAAGAATATTATTCACAGACCCATATCAGCTTCTAAATCTAAAGGACCTAACACTACTGTTTTAATCTGTCCGTATACTTTGAGCAGAGACAGACGATCGAAGAAACTGAGGCCGTACCATAAACCACTGAGTTGGGTAAAATGCTTTCATCTGTGACAATTCCAAAAACATTTTACATGAATAATTAGCTATGGGTGTAAAACTCAGGTGTGCAAAATTTCAGCCATCTACTCCAAGGGGAACATTTTCAAATTGAGGGTTGAATGGACTTGGAGTAGGAAAAATGTGCATTATCCAGTGGAAAACTGGCCACATCTCGGAAACGGTAAAAGGTATGGCTTAGGCTACTATCAGTCACTAATACGAAGTGGCACCCACCCTTTCAGATGAAGTGAAAATTATTGACCTTGGATGACCTTTAAGGTCAGTGACAATCAGTACGTTCGGCTATCCTAGCGACAGCTGAGCTTCTTGTTATATTGGTTAAGCAAAAAAACAGTGTTTGTGTGTGCAAGTATGGTTGTAATTGATGCGTGGGAGAATAACATGACGGTTAACTTGACAATATTTGTGCACAGTTTAACTCCTGAAGATTTACAAGATGGTGTTATTCAGCTGCGCTATGTCCGGTTTCAGGACGTATCCAGCATAACGGTTAGTGGACTTATTGCATCTTCTCTGTTGTTTGTCGTTCAGTGACTAACCTTATTTATACCTGTGGAAATTAACAATTATTCAAGTGTTTAAAGGTTATAATGAGCCAAAACATTAATGAGTGTTTCCGTGCCTTTTGCGTCCATCCATGATGTAGGGTTTTCAGAGTAATTGCTTTAAAGATTAAAGTAAACATCGCAGTCTAATTATCTATGCTTCGAGTACCAGTTTTGGGTTTGTTTTCATGATATTTCTAGTAGTCACTGACAGATTCATTTCAGACTTTTTGTTGCTAGCACATCTTGGAGCAAAGAATGTATTAACTTTTGGGGTCAAAGGTCCCAGTTGGCACAGACTTGCAGAGCTTAATGCTGTGCACCATTTAAGTAAGTAAGTAAAGTGTAAATTTATATAGCGCATACTCAAGAAAATCTCTAATGCGCTAAATACATTTTGTCATCAATATTTTGCGAAAAGTATGTTTGAAATTGAACGTTTGAAATTGTCAAGACTCAGTTCTCGGTCACGAAGGCTATCGGGCAGCGAATTCCAAGTCGACGGGTCTGCCACAGAAAAGCAAAGCGTCGACGACCGAAAACTGTTCAGTCGATAGTGCAGCACGACTAACTTCCGCTGACTGGCAGACCATAGATGTTGACAACCAGTGATGTCCGCTGTTAGCATGCAACTGTCCATCATGTTCTTACCATCTAGTTAATGCAAGTTCTTATACCCTCCCATGATTTGCTGCTTTCTGTTGGGTGACAGGGATTGTGCCTGGCCTGTGAAATTTCTGCAACTCCAGCTCCCATTCTTAACTATTACATTACATTACGATTTTTTTAACATGGCCTAAGTAAAAATTCTCAAGGTCCACAAATAAAACCGCAAGTCACGATAAACTGTGTATGAATGTCTGGAAACCATGACAGTGTGTCATGTGCGATAGTGTCTGGTGGCCTGACGAACGTCCAAAACACGCGGAACATGGCCGCGGCCGACAGTCTAGCTAGGCTTGAGCACGAAGCAGGTTTTCCAGGCGAAATATTCCACGAGGGCTCGGCAAACTGGAAAACAACATGAACCTTCGTACTCCCGAAACCACAGGCTAGAATGCAGTCGTACTTTCGGCAAGCAGAAACGCGTACGGCCGCAGTATTCATACAAATTCGTCGGACACGCGGAAAACGCGGCTGCCACGTAGCGGCGCCACACACACTACAAACTATACACAGTGATTGTAATTTGCCAGCTTTTTAATTGCTGGCCACTTCTCAGCTTGTGTGTTTCTATAGCAGCCTTCTTTTACAGTCTCGATGTTAGAAATATCACTTAATAAATAGCACAGAGATGATAAAAACTGCGAACAAAATTTGCAAACTCCAGGTAGTAAAAGCAACTACCGAATGCGTGCTCAGGGGTACTAGTGCTGTAAAATTTTGTCTTAAAAATTGCTGGAGGTTGTAGAAATATTAGCAAAGCACTGTAGGTAGTCACTTTTTGTGACATCGTGTAGTTTGCTTGCATTGACCGTGAATGTGGATGGAATGACGTGACAGATGTTCGTTAAGGACAACCAAGATGGTTCCGACAAAACGCAGATCAACTACTTGGGCTTTATTGGAACTCCGGTCAGCGCCACCAACATGGCCGACTTCAAACGAGTGAGTCTGCCTCTTTGCATATACTCATGCGCATTTATTTTAGGCGGCATCACTGAAAGCAACTATGCCTTTTGCAACAGATGTTACTGGGGCGCAGTCGGTCACTCTTAATGTCACATCGTTTTCGTGGAATGAGACATCATTTGCTGCAGAATCTTGAGATCATATCAACAGCAGAACAACTATGCAGTGATTTGTATACGTTGACCGTATAAAACTTAATAAATCCTTTAATTTAATCAGTTTCAAATTCTGCACTGCAAATGTATAAGACCTGCAATGCAGTGTCTGTCTCGAGTCCAAGACTACGGTCATCGAGATGAAGACCAATTCATTTTTGTGTTAAGTCCACATCCCTGAAATCTCACAAAATGGCACACGCCTGGCTGAGTTAAGGCATGCTTTCAACGAATTACTTCCTTCTGCGACTTAGGTGAATTTCACGTGAGTCACAGTTAAGCAACTAATACTATGTCATCCCAGAGGCGTCCACTTTATATGAGCTTGGGTGCATCCGGCATCCTGGAAAATGTGCAGAAAAGATGTTAATGCGTATTTGCGTGAGAATTAGGGAGGAAGAAATAAATTTTATCCTACATATATTGACACTGTTAGATCCTTATTTCTCACTAAATTTTTTCCCTTGATATTATGTTTTTCTGTTTTGCACTCATGATATATGGGTGCTTTGACAGGTCGCTGGAAAGAAGGGTGAAGCACATTGAAGCTACGCGTCATTCGTTATCTGTTTACATCTTACTCTACTCATCCAGTCTTCAATAGTTCATTCACATTCTCAAACGCTGCTAAATTGCCACTTTTGCACAGACAGTCAGTGGCTGGACTGTAATGCGTGTACCATAACTATTAACTATTGTTTGACTGCGTGTTGTTCTGACCGACATTGAGCTGATGCATTTCCCATACAGAGAAATTGGTAAATTTATATATCTAGTAAAGAAACTGTAGGACTCAATAAATTCTTGTAAATGTGTGTATAGTTGTTGTGTCTATAAATTAGAAGTAGTAACTCAATTAATTGTTGTTTTAATGCGGTTTTGACCAATATCTGATTTGAGCGCTTTCTGTATGAAGAAAGCAATTAAACTTGCATTAGCATCTCCTCTGATTAAATTGTTGTAAGTGACATTATAAATGTTGTTTCTATATTGTACAAGGGTATACAATACTAACGTGGTGGCCAGAGCTAAGACTGTATGGTGTCCGTAGTAGAGGTGGCAAGGAAGCCCCGGCTACTTTTTTGGTAATGGTAGTCAATACACTGATGTACTTCTCTGCACTGGACTGAGTCACTACCAACTTCAACCTCGTATCACAGTTCCAGAGATACCGGTATCGAGTGATAAAAGCAACTTTTGTTTGTAGTAAAGCCCCAATTCCATTACGCCGACTTTCATCGAAACTTCCCTGCCGGGAAAGTTGTGCACACAAACCATCTCAACATGTCTAGATGTTTGCGACAAAGTCCGTGACAAGTCTGCGACAAACCCGTTTGTGTCGCTCTAATGGAATATGGTCCGTTACAATGCACGTGGAAAGTCGGCGACAAAGTCCTGGACAAGTGCATGACAAAGTCGCGGACACAAATCATGGAAGTCGGTGACGTGATTTGTGTCGCGGACTTTCATGATTTGTGTCCACGACTTTGTCGAGAACTTGTCCCGGACTTTGTCGCAAAGTCTGCGTAATGGAATTTGGGCTTAAGCCCACGCATGCAGTAGCTCATTTTGATAGTGCTGACATATTACGTTATTGCAGATTTATAGTTCAGGAAAAGAATTTAGTGGCTGTATTACTCGATGCATGCAGAGCAACCTGCCAGTAGCATAGGCATAGCAGGGTGCACACAGATTCCAAGACTAGAAATTTGGAGCAAAGCCCAACGTGCATCCACCCAGAGCTGTAAGTCCGATTGGGGGAATAATTTAGAGAGTTGGAATTCCCCACTTAGTAAAGTCACTTGGCTCGAACTTGTATGCCTTAGCAAACACAGAACACATATTGTCGACTTAAGGTGGGTCAATGTGCACGCTTAAAACTTTTTTGTTAGTGGAGCAAAGTTCTCCAATTTCTTCATTCAACGTGGGATGAATTGCTGTTGATAACACCCTTTCTGCTTGTCGATGGCCGATCTCTGCATTCCAGAGATATTTGCAATCAAAATTGAAAGTTGTCCTAAATTGCACCTAATTTTGTACGTTTTTGCTTTCTCAAATTTTAAGGGGGCGGTGCCCCCCAAAAGTTGTACCTGGTCTATCAAATGTCAAATGTAAATTTATATAGCGCATTGTCGTCAAAGCCTCTAATCCGCTGAACACACTAGTACTGTGAAAACAAAAACGTTTTTAGCGACTGTCTGAAAATGTTTCCAGAACATTCCGGATCACGTAGGTCATCAGGCAGTGAGTTCCAGACGGTCCAGCAACAGAAAACGCC
>Ga0209454_1002611_pt1 | contig 12384 bp, 6 predicted proteins | sample WorMetHERISLAND1_2_FD_187400 | JGI IMG/M metagenome (GOLD analysis project Ga0209454, IMG submission 187400) | Marine gutless worms symbiont microbial communities from Max Planck institute for Marine Microbiology, Germany - Olavius geniculatus... | ecosystem: Host-associated > Annelida >...
TTACTACATTACGAAAGAGATTTCTGTTCGTCCCCTTCACCTAGTTTTGAGAAACTAGGCCAATAAATCGTAGATAAAAAGAAGATCGCCAGACCATAGATAAAAAAGTAAAACCAAAACCGCCTAAAGCTGGGTCTCCATTTCACGCAACGTATGCAACTCGGCAGCGCACGTAAAAAAATGGTAACAAACGCAACGAACGCAAGAAAAGTACGCAAGCAAGTACGCAACAAACGTAGCTGACGTAGTCAGCGGCCTAAACGCAAGGATAAAAGCGGGCGTTGCGTTAGCTAGCTTAACGTCATTTGCGATCCTATCCCCTATACATGTTATACGTACGCGTTCTTTACGTCCGTTGCGATGCATGCGTTGCGTGCGATGCGTTGAAAAGAAACTATCCTCAACATCATGGTCTAACGGTAGAACGGTAGAACGCGCCATTGGGAATCCATGCTCGGCTCGAGTAAGCCATGACCATTGTACTCGAAATCGCCAGCTTTTCATTACTCCACATTTCCATACTCCACCTTTATCTGTTCTATCTCAAATTTGAAGGTGTTTCGCTTGCACTAGATCGCTGAAGTTAATAATGCTTATATTAAATATTCACGAAATAAAATTCGAGATAGACAAATTAGGCCAATATGATCGCAATCCACGTTGGCATAACCCACCTATATTCGCATCATATGGCGATGGAAGGCTTAATAAAGTCATTGAAATGAAAGTTTAAAGTCCCTTAATAGGCTTATTTACTCGTGTTAGTAATATTAAAAGTGAAGGAAACACTGGAAAATGTCGATCACTTCTGACGTCAACGCACATGCACGTTTGTGCGCAAATGAACGCAGACGCCGTCAGCGCGTGCTGCGACGTAGGAAAGCCGCAAGGTCGCTGATTGTATAGGCCTATAGCAGGACGGTGTAGGCCTATGTTACGAAACAATGCACTGCAGTAAACGTGTTGCGACGTGATTGACCCAATTAATGACGCGCAGTGCGCACGGCTGATACTTTTTTAGCCTACCGTGCTAACGGTCGCGCTCAGTGACGTAACTTCAAATTTGGGGCCCCCTACAAGAAGATCATTTAGGGCCCCCGTTTCATTTCTTTTCACTTTCTTCATGCTCCCTCCCCTCTTGCTTTCGCCTTATAGCTGACCTTTTCTCCTTCCTTCTGTCTCTTTTTACGCGCGATAGCAGCTAGAATGCTTCGCGCGTCTTAGTCATCGTCTAGCTGTCTGTCTGTGTGTCCGCCCGTCCGGCTGTCACACTCTTGAGCCCTATCAAAACGATGCAAGCTAGGGTCACAAAATCTTTACTGTGGGCTGCCCCGAGGTATAGTTTTTGTGACAAAATTTCATGCCCCTGTGTAAGGGGGTTTCCCTCGAACGAGAGCGTCAAATAGAGGTACGGTATTTTGCCGTTATTGGCTCGCCTAGTGTAAAAATGGTTGCAAATAAGTAGAGACATGTGGCATATCATAACAAGCACTGCTTGCGGGTTGTTCAGTTTTATCAACATCGATGACCTTGAACGACAATGAACTATCAAAATTACGGGTTTTGTAAATTTTTCGTGATTTCGGACTGCGACACACATTTTAAGAGTGAATTGCACCGAAATGGCTAGCGATAGAGCCAGACCATCTGCGTATGAAATTTTCATAGATTTTAGCATTTTAAGTCGCGACGACCCCCTAAGTTCAAGAAGGCCTGCGCACGCGGGCGTCAAAGAGGGGTACCACCCAAAAAGTGGTTATTTTACTGCTATTGGCTCGTAGCGTGAAAACGGTTGCAGATGACACGAAAATCATTTGTTGGCCTTCCGACACCCGCGTACGGTCGGCCTTCTCTAACGACAGCTGGGCTTGTTTGTCTATATAGTTGTACGTAGGATAAAAACTTCAGTTTTACAATACAGCGTAGATTATACTTCACCTTGCGAGCATGTTTTTTTTCTAAAGAAAGCCCCAAAGCCGTATTTATAATTTCAACTCTATCTGTTTATCATGACTACTACATGTATTCACTTCGATAGCAAGCGATGACTGGCGAACGTTTAATAGGCCTACGTTATAAGGTCGTAGCCAGAATAATTTGCTCGGAGGTTAAACTTCTTTTTGCCTGCTTTCCTTGTCCTCTTTTTCCCTCTTATTTACCACCCATTGGTCTCTAGCCCCTCTTTTTCATTCCATTCCCCACTCATTTCCCTCGCTTAAGTTCGTCGTTGGAGCGCTGTATAAATGGGTCCGGGCAACCCATGATAACACAGTAATTTAATTACGTCGTTCACGCATCTCATCGCAACATACTTCAGTCAGCAGTATAAGTTTATGTTAATTTTTCAGTCGGAAAAAAATTCCATACATTTTAGTTTTGTGGGGAGGGTTGAATCCGGCCGTTAACACATATCCCTATTCAAGTATACGGCGCTGAAAAGTTAGTGCGTATACGACTGGTGAAAAGGCAATAAAGACAAAATCGAGCGCCGTTTTGAGAATGCGAAGCCGAAAAAGGCTAGGCCTGTATGTAGCAGTCCTTGTGCCGACGAATTGACCGGCGGGCAGTGGTGAAAATAATGAAGATGGCGGAGCTGGTTGCTCTGAAGACTGAGATACCGACGTCGTCATGGAGCAGGGGTTTCACCTTTTCCGGTGCCACAAAATCTGGTTAAATTAGGCATATACGTTTCTTATTTTAACTTTAGCAAAAGCGCTATATATCTCACATGACCTCATATTTTTAGCAGTTATCAAAATAATGAAATATTTCTACGAGTCAATTTTACTCAGTGTCGGAGCTCAAGTCAGAAGTGGCGGACAGTGACGTCGAAACAAGGGGCTAGGGGGCAATTATCCCTCCCACCGCACTTGTCGGAAATTTATTTTGCCGAAAAATTGTTTTCCAAAAATGCAAATTTTAAAAGCTAAAAATCCCATATTTTTGAGGATTTAGAGGCAAAATTAAAATCACGAGCATCTCTCTCTCTCTCTGCCAGTCTGTGGAAAATTTGCAGCTGTAACCTACGTCGAAAAATTGCAGCTTCCTGTCCCCTCCCCAACCTTTTAACACACGACGTCGCTAGCGGAATTAACTCGGCTGAGCCGAGTTTCCAGTTTAGAGCTGAAAAGTGATTCGAAAAACCTGTGTATGGGTTTTTTAAAATCTAAAACCGGAAAACCTTTTCCCAAAGAACCTAACCTATACAGGTTTTTGTCTTTCTAGCTCCATTCCCCCTCTCACGTTACTTTCACCACTGCCGGCGCGTGACGATGTAGCCGGTGCTGGTGGTGCTATCATCGTCAGTGGTCGTCAGTTCATCGTCTCCATTGTCACTGGTCGAAGTGCAGCTCCAGCTCGTCGACGTCAGCCGCACGTTGCTGTTGTTCACGGACAGAGACTTGCCGAGGTTCATGTGTCGAAGCGCCGACATCTTGCTGTGGAACAGTTCGCGCACGCTCGTCTTGCGACGTTTCGACGACATCGTATCGTCGTTGTCGGCGCTCCGATTTATATTGTTAGAAACGTTCTCGTCGTCTTCATTTTCACCATCGTCGTCGTTGTCGTCCGCCTACCATCGCACACCCGCATCGCATGGCTGTCAGTATTAACAAGAAGTCCAGCTGTCGTAGGGTCAGGGCCGACCGCACTGCTTATATCCGAATGCCAGCGTCCGACTTCCGCGGTCGCGAAAAGTAAGCTATTTCCCACAGTGACTAAAGTCCCATACACGTTACGGTGACGCTGCTGTATCGAACGCTACAATCAAAGCTAGGATACATACGATTCGGCTAACCTGAGTAATGGCTGCAGGCAGCAACTTGAATTGCTGCAGATAGAGACAGAGACATGGTTACTCTTCACAGCCTATAGGAACTCGTCATCGCCCTATCCAACAGTGCCATCGCCGACCTCCTACGACGTACGTCTTAGCCACAATACATGACAAACGAACGACACAACGTATCCAAGGTTCGACCTAACGGTATAGGCCAATAACGGCCGTTAGCAAATCAGCACCCGGAGAGCACAAATTTTTGCCGATATTGATGCTACCATCTGGCGAATGGATAAACTGACAACAGGCCCACGCCCTCATCATCGTCGTCGTCATGAGCTTCGGAAAACACCTGCATTAGGAGTCATTCAAGGTCATCCACGGTTAATTATTTTGTTAACAATCGAAAGCTTTTACTCGTCTGAGCAGTACGATCAGCAATTGGGCCCACACTGAACCCGCTTTTCAACGTTTCCGGACACACGGCAACTTTAAGTTAATGTTTATAGAATGAAATTTATAAGCGTACGGGTGTTGACGTGCAAACACAATTGCGCGTAGGCTAATGTAAAGATCAGGGTACTTGTCCGCTAATTCACCCGCACCCAAATTATTTTCGTTAACGCTAACGCTAACCATAACCCTGAACTCGACCCTAACCCTAACCTCAACCCCAAGCCTGAACCTAGCGGTTAAATCTTGTGCGACTGAACTAACGGACGAGAACCGGGCTTAGTAAGTTAGTAACAGGCATGAAATGAAAGCGCGCGGACCTCGGCTGGTTTCACTGAAAGGCGCGGCAGTGAATTTCGCGAGGCGGCAGTCGAAGCACGAGGTCCCTGTTCATTCTCCTCGGTGACGACAGTTGAACTCACTCTGCTCTGACTGCGCACAGTGGACTGACGGCTCGTGGATGAAATCGTCGGTTCGGATAACGCCCGATTGTTGACGTTCGTGCTTGATTTGCCTTTGCTCGGCCTTCCGCCGCCGGACAAACTTTGCGATTTCTCAGGAGCCTCCCCCTGTCCGGATAGCGACAGCTTTGACGAGAGTCGCTTCAGCAGGGACGGCTCGGCACCCGAGGTTCTCTCACTGTCCGACAGGAAGGCGCCCTTGCTGTCCGACTTACGGGCCGAGGAGCTTCGCTTTCCTTCATCTTCCTTCGGCGGCGGGCGCACGAGTTTGTGCTTGAGCGGCGTGGCGAAGAATACGATGATGAAGATTATGATGAGAACGAGTAGGATGAGAAGTACGATGGTTCCCGGATGCGCGATCCACAACGGGCCGCCTCCTTCACCACCACCCTGTGATGAACTCGGAGAAGTTGCCTGGCGACGTTGATGTTGATGATGATGTGGTGGTTGGTTGTCGCTGGGACCTTGGTCACGACCCAGCCCCATCACTGGACGCTCCGCAACCATGCTGTTCTGCCCACCGTCGTCTTCGTCTATATGCGCAAAACAGTCATCGTAGCACTTGAATCCGGTAGTAAACTCATTACGTTGCATTAAAAAAGTTAACGTAGCCTAAACACAAACCGAAATGACCACAAATAAAACGCAAGTAACGACAAACTATTTGTCACTGTCAGTGCTAAAAGAATAAACATAAGCCCAGCTGTCGCTAGGAAAGACGCGCTGCAGCCTATACAGTTCCGGTTGCAGTACTGACTTTCAACGTCATCTACTCGTATGGTCGATAATTTTCTTTTCATCTGAAAAGGCGTATGTCACTTTTTATTAGTGATTAATAGTAATCTTGGCCGTACAGTGTATCTCTCACCGTTTTAGAGATATGGCCAGTTTCCTTGAAATAAACGCACATTTTTTCCTATACCCCCACCATTTAACCCCGAATTTTAAACAGTCTCTCTTGCACTAGATCGACGAAATTTTGCACGTTTCAAGACACAAGGCAAATTATTCTTGTAAAAAGTTTTCCCTTACGACTTACCGTTTAGCCACAATACATCCGTTACAAAAAGACAGACGATAGACAGACAGACGACAATCGTGCCATAGACGCCCTATATCATAGATGTAACGCGTCAAAAAAAATAAAACACACGTAATTGTCGGAACAAGAATGTTTTGACTCGAGTCGGACTAGAGACTCGAATTTCTGTTTTTATAAGATTCGGACCTTTGACTCGAACCCTCGTGACTCGGGCTCAGACCATCGTGATTCATAAACGAGTCGTACTGATTTAATAAAAAAAAACAGCACAGCTGCAAAGCGCAGGTACGACAACACAGATTAAACAAAGTACAAAGCTTACCTACCAAGCATTGGTTAAAAGTAGAGGGACAGGCAGTTTGATTATTTTCGACAGACAACTGTTGCTAATTTTCGACAGAATATGTTACGGGTGCTCAGAATTTCAATTTTGCCTTTGAGCTGCCCATAATTGGGAATTTTTACCCCATATTTAAAAAAAATTATTTTGTCCCGAAATATTTAATTTTTGGACAAGAAGAGAATTGTCCTCAGTCTCACCTCCTCTGCTACGACTCCACAGTACCCACGAAGCAATTGATCACGCCAAAAAAGCAATGCGCGTGAACCGTCTGTTAACTAATACCCCGTTTACACGATCAAGCAAACATCGAGCAAACATCAAGCAGGTTTGATGGAACCCCGTACTCTGGCTCAAATGTAGGCCTAGACTTAGCCCACAGCTGATCACGTGTTATATAGGGCTTCCAATTACAACCCGCCCGCTCTCCTAATTAGCATGCTAATTACCATAGTTCGTCGAGCTAGCTGAATAAATGCTAACAAACATCAAGCAGACGTCAAGCATACGTCGAGCAATTAGTACGTGTATTTTGAATACTGCTCGACGTTTGCTCGATGTTTGCTCAATCTCAATCATGTAAACGGGGTATAACGCATAGAAATCAATGCATGTGCATTGTGCAAGCATGTGAAGAAAACAAGTTGCAAAACGTTTTTAAACAAATCGAGTTTGCAAAACATTTTAGCATCATAAGCACATGGAGAAGATGTAGTGTATGTGGTTAAGCCCAAATTCCATTACGCCGACTTTCCCCGTAACGCCCGCAACAAACCCGTGACATTTCACTTTCATGGTCCACAACATCGACTTTCCGGTGACAAGCTTGAGACATCCCGAGACTTTCTCGAGATCTCACGGAAAACGAATAAGTCGGCGTAATGGAATTTGGGCTTTAGGTGTAAAATACGTAAAACGATTTTGCAAATGTTTCATTGCATGTCTTTTATCCGACGTGTGTTCAAGATACAGAAAAACATTTTTAAAACATTAATGCAAATGTTTTAGTTATTATTTCATTTCCACGTAACCACGGCGTGAAACTATAAATCGGTCAAACCTTAATGTGCGTACAGAGCGACAGAAATAAAAGGAACTGAACTAAAACAAAGTTAAACAAGAAAAGCCCAGCTAACGCAAAGAAAAACGCGTGACAGCGATGCATGTGTGAAGGCCTGGTGCGAACGAAATCTAAGCTCACAACGATGTTTCATTTAGACTCGTTGGCGGATGATGCTAGCGCCATACCCAATGCACAAATTTCAGTATTGGCAAAAAATCGAAAATTTTTCCTACCCCTTTGTCATTTAACGCCCTCGATAGGGGTGACCCCTTTCGAATTTATGGAAAAGCTTTAAAAACTGCTCCTGAAACTTTACCATTGGCTGTTTGGGAGACTCTAGTTAGGCTACTAAAGTCTTCAGGCAGCCGATGGTGAAGATTTTGGTGATCCTAGATTGCATCGTTTTTGACCGATCCACTTGTGTGAGAGACGGACAAACGGACAGACGGACGGACAGAATGGAGACGGCTAAGACGCGCTACAGCAGTAGCTGCTGTCGGGCGTAATAAAAGCCAAACGGCGCGGCTTTCATTTCATTTTATTTCATTACGTGTCCTGTCGTTGGTGGCGCGGCATCGTCTGACTGTTTCCTCGGAGCATCGCGGCGCCGCATCCAGCCAGTCGATGATGACCACATCAGCCGCCGCCAGTCGCTGAACCACGCGCAACCACTTGCACGAACACACCACAAAGTTGTCAGCTAGCGCCAATTCGCGAACGGACGGCGAACCAACCACTGCATCGAGCAGAGCCGCCAGCGAACCTGAACAGGTGGTAGAGACGCTGAAAATGCACGACTGGAATTTGCGAGACTGAAATTTGCGGCACAAACGCGGTCAAAAATGCATGGCTGAAGATGCGAGACGTTGCAAAGTAAGACAAACGTAACAAGTTATTTGAGCGTGATGCTAGCTTGTGTGGCTATGATACAATCACAGAGTGTGACAGACATAATACAGACAGACGAACGGACGTCTCTATGATAGCTAAGACGCGCTAAGCACTACGTGCTCTCGCGAGTAAAAACGAAAAGTCCTCCCCGAGCCATAAAGCCCATGTGGCGGCGCTGATCTCCGTTTCCTCAGCCCCAGCCCAGACATCGGTTTACACTGCCAAACCACTTATAAAGAAGCCAGTGTATCGCGCGGTGTGCTTGTTTACGTCCTAGTTTTCGCTGATACTCATTTCGTCTACCCACGAAGCAAAGAGATAAACTGGTTGAGTTGCGAGATAATACATGCAAAGATTACACCGGACACCTCATTTCGCTGACTAATGAACCAAAGGCTGGGCCTAAATGACTACCGGTAATCTGCGCATGTGAAGACTTGGTAAACCGCTTTTAAAGATCATGCCCGTTTTTTACGATCTTGCCCAAATACTTTGGCATTAAACTTCTTAAGCAAATACCTTAAAAGCCACTTTTAAGGAACCCATAGCTTGTAGGAACTAACACAGTGATGTTTAGAATCAAAAAAATCTTCTAGTTTCAAAACTTGAAAATTAAATTTAGAAACTATGAACTTTTAACCATTTTATTTTTGAAATCAATTACTAATTTTAGTTTTTATTTAGTCATCAGTACCAATTTCAATTACAGTTATATTTTAGTTGTGTGAGAAATGTCAATTCCAATAGCGCCGAGTAATAACGATCTACAGAAATAATCCAAACTGACGAAGAAGTTAATGACGAATTTATGAATTTCAATCATAATTGCCGAAATAATTATTACTGATCTGATGTCCGGTTAAATATCGGACAGGTGTCAAGAGCGAACCTCGCATGTGGCGAGCAAAGATCATCTGCAATTGCCGCATGTCGGCCAGAGCGTCCACGTCCACGTGTCGCACACGACTTCCGTCCAGGTACAGGACAACAACGTGCTTCAGACCGCTTAGTGAACGTCGCGTCAGAGCATGCCTGACACAGTAAAAATACTCGAAAAAGTTCTTAAGTAGAAGTACAAGTAAACTATAAGAAGCTACTAAAATAAAAAGTAAAAGTACTTGATAAAAATAGACAATTACAAAAGTAAATGTATAAAATATTGAACCAAATAAGTTACTTTTACTAAAAAGTACTACTGCTACGATTTGACTCTAGTCGTCGCGGTATAATTATAAAAGTTAATTACAAGGTACTTGTAACGTAGAATTTAACCGCAACAACATCAAAGTAAACGTCGCTTAAATCTAAAATCTTACATCTATCGTTTGAAGTAAAACCTATTTTTTGCTAGACTACGTTACATTAAACAGTAGGCCTACTGAAAATTGTACTTGAACAATGTAAAACGTGCAAAGATGTTAGATAGGCCTATTTTAAAACGTCTTCGAACGCGTTACTTTTACTTCGTTAAGGCGCATAAAGAGCGACACAACTAAACTGCACTGAACTGACGCGGTTTAGTTTTCGACGAACTGACCAATGGGCGAGCAAAACGAGCCTATTGGTCATTGGTTAACGCGTAAGTGAACGTAGTCACGCAGACACCGTCGCCGTTAGACAGTGCCTACTGTAATGCATTACTGCTTGCCCACTCACTGGTCATTTCGTCAAAAACGAAATTATCAGTTCAGTTCAGTTACGTCGCTCTGTGGACGCCTTTACTTTACGTTACTTGCCTGACGTCGATGTAGCTTAGATCGAGAACGGACACCGAGGGGTGACGTCTGGCACAGGCGCGGATATCAGCGGGACGGTCGAAGCGCCGGCAACTGATGATGTCCTTCTGGACTATACACGACGCAGAACAACTGCTTGCACCGGCGACGGTTAATTCCAACACACCGACTAGCACCAGTACCACTGTCACCACGCTCGTCAACTGTGATGTCTTCATCGCCGGCAGGGTTCTCGCTATAGACTTACTAAGACTGGTAACATAAAACCCAGCTGTCGCTAAGATAGCCGACCGTACTGGTTGACAGTGATCTTCAAGGTAATCCGTGGTTGATGATTTTCATCTCATCTGAAAGGGCGTATGCGATTTCCTATTAATGATCAATAACAACCTAAGCCCTATCACGCACCGTAGCCGCATTACATCCGTGACGGGCAGACGGACAGACAGACAGACGACGAACGACAACGATGCCAAAAGGCCGTACAGCATAGCTGGAGCGGGTCAAAAATCATCGACCAGTTTGTTGTCGTTAAACCGCCAGCAACTTACTGCTTAAAAAATGTCAAAAATTCATAATCGAATTGCACTGATTTAATCGGAATAAAAAAAACTATTATATTTTACCTCCTTAGAGTTTCACAAATAAAAGCGCATGTATGCACGCGCCGATCCACAGTAGATTTGCGTTTCGCGGTTACCATTAGAAACATAGGTTAGCGTTCACAGGGCTGACGTAGCCTAGATGATAACGTCACAGTTTTCACAGAACCATTAGCATCTGTGTTTGCAGCGGATTAAGCGCTGGAGGTCAAAACTCTTACTAATTATTGCGTATGGTGACAAACGTTAGTAAATACTGAATATTTAAAAATGCATTCTGAAACAGTCGATGGTTTTAGTGAAAAAATTAAAAAAGTGGTCACGTTTGCTATTTACTGTTTACAAATTCTTTTTAAAATTTTTGAAACATAGTACGAGTTTTTAACTTTAACAATTTTTCTAACGTTTGGAACATCCTCGAGTGGGCGATGTAAACAAGTTTGGTTTTTATGCGAAGAAATTGTAGGCCCCTAATTCTAGTTATTTGTTTCACGATGCATTCGTAGCTATCTGACAACAAAAGAATATTGTATTGTATTGTATTATATAAAAGCCTGGCTGCAAAAAAAAATCGCAAATAAATGTATGGGCGAATTAGTTATTTTATTCTTCATTGTGGTTGTGCTGCCATGTGGAGTGATACACACATTGTGTTTGATATATAAAAACATTGATTGACGGATTGACTGGGGACGTTGAAAATGCAGAACTGAAATTTGCGAGACTAGGCCTATAATTTGCGGCACAAACGCGCTCAAAAATGCAGGGTTAGAAAATGCGAGACTGGAAAATAAAGCACAAAAAATAAAGACTGGAAAATGCGGGAAAAACAAATTACCTGTGTGGTTAATGTACACTGTGTCCTAATGAAAAGTGGCCCCCAAAACAAATAGCCATAACTTAACAAAAACGTATCACTTTAATCTAAAATTTTAAAAATAATATCTATAAATCAAGTCTGTGATCTCATGGATAATTCTGAGTCAAATATAACACCAAAACTGCACGCAAGATTTCAACCCAGACGCCCATTTTCCCTTATATTTTAGTCTCGCATTTTCTATCCATGTATTTCTTGTGCTTTATTTTCCAGTCTCGCATTTTCAGTCGCTCAGACTGACTGACTGACTGACAGTGTTTTAAAGACGTTGCATAAAGTTATTTTTTGCACAATTTTTCAGATCAACACGCAGAATAGTGCGATGAAACAAACGAACGACACGGTGTATTTATACTGCTTGTATTAACACAAGCGCTCCACAGAGCGCTGAGGTCTAGCTGTGGATCAGCAAAATCACACGCGATCTGAACAAATCCGTCACACAATTTAACCAATTCATTCGCAAGTCGCAATTCAAACGAAAACAACACAAGGAATATTATTAGATTGTGGCCAATCTAATGTACTCCTCGCGCGCATTATTTGCTTCTGTATTCTTCTAAGTGCTTTTTCGTTCCTTTCAACTTGTATTAGAGACCCGGCGTCAATTTGGGATCGGACTAATAGCCTAGTGACTGGCGTCGAGGTCGTTATAGGAAATTGTCTCTCCGTCTATCTGGCACCGTTATGGAGATATGGCCGTTTGAAGTTCTTCCGGGAAGGCTCTTTCAGGAACAAAGGTAGGTCGTCGATCGGTCCTCAATATTACACTGATTTTATATACTCCTCTTCGCTACGTTAGGAACGTAGCGCGCGAGGAGTAAATAACGGCGACACCTATTTAGCAGGGGGAGCAGTTGCTACCATAACTCTCTGGGCAGCAATTAATAGTAAATGCTGGGCCTGCCTTAAAGCTAAAAAGCACGTAAACGTTCATGCAACATCAGCACCATGATAGCCTATCATAAGCTTATAAACAGTTAGTCAGTAAACTTAAGTTTATATTGGTCTACATACCTTAAGTAGTCTGTGGGCCTATACTTACTGCAGCGTCCAACAGAATTGCACAAAAACTGCATACTCGAACTGAGTCGGAGCTTTATCACCGGGGAACTTTTAGCTACGAATCTTCTCCAGA
>Ga0209454_1002614_pt1 | contig 12380 bp, 16 predicted proteins | sample WorMetHERISLAND1_2_FD_187400 | JGI IMG/M metagenome (GOLD analysis project Ga0209454, IMG submission 187400) | Marine gutless worms symbiont microbial communities from Max Planck institute for Marine Microbiology, Germany - Olavius geniculatus... | ecosystem: Host-associated > Annelida >...
GATGTGGATGTAGATCCAGCGTTGTTCACCACCCGTGAGGGTGACTTGTATCAGGGCATCGGCAAAACGCTTGCCGAGCTCGGCGTCGCGCACGACCTGGCGCAGCTCGGTGTTTTTGAACTCGTGAACCCCGTACCCAATCGATTTGGGCGTGCGCCGCGGGGAAATAGAAGGCCATGAATTCGGGGAAGGCGTGTTCGAGCACCTCTTTCCAAGGGCTATCGTAGGCATCGCCTTTATTTTGTAGATCGCTCATATCTATCGAAAAAACACCCTCATTTCGGATCATTCCGTATCTTCACGGAAAATTGGTCCGCAAATGGCCGCAAATAAAACGTAAGAATGGACCAAGAATCGTCGATGAGGGCAAACCGATTGCAACCAATTTGCGTTGATTTGCGTTCATTTGCGGCAAAAAATGATTCCCATGTTATCGGTACTCGGGTACTGCCGTACCGGCCTTTATAACCCATAGGCGGCGCCCCGTTCGGGGTCTTTGGCGGCGACCAGCCGGGCCAGGTCGACGATCACCTTGGCCTGCTTCCAGGTGGCGTCATCCTGCATCTTGCCGTCGATCATCATCGCGCCCGAGCCGTCCGGCATGGCGTCGAGAATGCGTTTGGCAAAGCGTACCTCCTCGACCTCGGGGCTGAAGACCCGCTTGGCGATCTCGATCTGTTTCGGATGCAGGGTCCAGGCGCCCACGCAGCCTTGCAGGAAGGCGTTGCGGAACTGGGCCTCGCAGGCCGCGTCGTCGTCAAAATCGCCGAAGGGACCGTAAAAGGCCCGCAGCCCGTTGGACTGACAGGCGTCCACCATGCGCGCCACCGTGTAGTGCCAGAGGTCCTGCTGGTAGAAGGCCCGCTCTTCCTTGCTCTCTTCGCCTTTCTCGTCCTTTTTGGGATCGGCGATGACGCCGTAGAAGGGGTGGCCGCCGCCCACGCGGGTCGTCTTCATGCCCCGTGACGCAGCCAGATCGGCGGGGCCCAGGCTCATGCCGTGCATGCGCGGGCTGGCCTGGGCGATCTCGTTGACGTTTTTCACCCCCTGGGCCGTTTCCAGAATGGCGTGGATCAGGATCGGTTTTCCGATCCCGTGGCGGACCTCCAGCAGCGCCAGCAGCTGATCGACGAAATGGATGTCCCAGGGGCCTTCCACCTTGGGAATCATCACTACGTCCAGCTTATTGCCGACGGCCCCGACGATCTCGGTCATGTCGTCCAGAAACCAGGGGCTGTTCAAGGCGTTGACCCGGGTCCAAAGCCCGGTTGAGCCGAAATCCACCGCCTTGGCTACCTCGATGAATCCGGCCCGGGCCGCCTCCTTGGCCTCGATCGGGATAGCGTCTTCCAGGTTTCCCAGGAGCACATCTACCTTCTTGGCGGTCTCTCCGGCCTTGGCCCGCATCTTTTCGATGTGGGGGGGCAGGAAGTGGATGGTGCGTTCCAAGGCGACCGGCAGCTCCCGAATAGGGTCCGGCGCACCGATGGCAAGGGGCTTGAAAAAGTTTGCGGGCGTTTTCATCGAGCTTTTCTCCGTTCGTTTTCAGTGGGATGACCTGTTCGTCTTTTTTCCGCAAATGAACGCGAATCAACGCAAACCAGTCGTAAAAGACAGATTATCTTTTCTGTCCGCAGATTACGCAGAGCAGATTGTTTCGTTTTTAATTCCGTAACGAATTGATTCCCCCGAATCCAAGTGTTGGGGTTCGTACCTCACCGCGTCCAGGGCTTGACTGCGGATCAGGAATGCGGCGTCTTCCTTGGTGTAGATGTCGTTGGTAACCACGGCGATCTGGTAGTGGTCCCGCAGACGTTTGCAGAGGACGTCGAGCAGGGCGGTCTTACCGGAGCCAACGGGACCGCCGACCCCGATACGCAGGGGTGGGGTGCTCATCTTCCGAAGTCCAAGTTAAGCCGTCATTCCGCCAGGGAGTGGCGGAATCCAGTTACAGGGATGTAAAAACTCTCATGGTTCTACGACGTTGGGATCGCCCTACACGTAGCGCGGACGCGAAACCGGGCGGACATGCTTCGTGTCTTGTCGGCTCCAACATCTCAGTCGCCGCGGAATCCTCAAGACGGGGGCACAGCGGCAAGTTGGTCGGCCGCGTAGCTGGAAATGGCGTCAAGGGTATCCAGCAATATTGGAACTGCCTGATACACACGCCGTTGCAGTGCGGAAAGATCGTCCAATTCGTACCCGTGGACAATCGTGTTGCGCAGCTCTTTGAGCTCGACCCACTGCTCGGTTCCTGCAATCAGGTGGAGACGTTCCATCAGATCGAGAACGTCCAGCAATCGCTCCGCATCGGAAAGTTCTACGGCGGCAACGGCGCGAAACACTCGCTTGATGAGTATGTCCTCCAGACGGGCGAAGCGCGCGGTCAATGCCTCCAAGGCTTCGAGCAAGTCCGGATCGGACTCGCCGATGCGCTCCGGGTCCAGTTTTCTCCAGGTGTGCTGCAATGCCGCGGCAGCGCGCCGGCAGAGGTCCAATTGCTCGGCAAGGACCCGGCGTTTAGTGGCAAGCATGCCTGTCATAGGCGAATTGCCCGCTCCTGGACGAGTTGCTGGAACGCCGAAGCCGTTTGACCGGGTTGCCGGAAGATGAGATCGATCTTGCGCTCGCCCAGCCGCCGGTGGAGGAGGCTAAGGATCTTCAACCTTGCATCGAAACGCTTATCCGGGTCGAGGTCCCTGGGTGGGGCCACAAGCAAATCAATATCCCCGCCGCTCTGAGCATCGTCGGTTCGAGAGCCGAACAGGTAGACCTGTGCGCCCTCACCCAAGCTCTCGGTCACGGCCTTCTTGATAGCATCGACCTGTTCGGTGCTCAATCGCATAGATTCTATTCGATCCCCCGATGATGTTCTAATTTTGGGTAGTGGCTAAATTTCGAGAGGTCAAGTCTACCCGCCTTTACCGCGTCATTCCGGTAGGGATTGCCGGAATCTGCCAGGCTAGGCCCTGCACCTATCGTCAGAAGGTTTGGTGGCTCCAGGGTACGCCTGGATCCCGCCGGCGATAGCTGCGGGGCTGGGATGGCAATAACAGTGGGGGTTCAAAGCATGTGGATCGCACAACTGAGCCACTTTAAATTTAACCACTACCCGAGTGTGAAACCCCGAAGGTCCGGGTCAGGTCGCCCAGATCCGCGGCAGGCAAGCCGCGCGTCCAAGTAATCGGGGCCGAAGCAGGCCCCATAGGATAACAAAAGTCCGCCGCACCGATTCGACCGATCCGGCCAGATAGCGCGCCACCAGGAGGTCGTCCAGCGGGGTCATCGCGAACAGAGTATCGCCCGGTGGGGTCGATCCCTCTCGCCCCGTCGTCAGGTCCCCGGCCCAGGTGTCGGTAGCGAGGAAGGTGCCGACCACGGGATAGCCGCGCAGGCCGCTCGGTCCATCAAGGGCATCGCTCTGCTCCAGGCGGAGGCGTTCGCTGAGTAGGGGCTGCCCGTCACGCTCGATGTCGAGTCCCAGATCAGCCGTCCCGGATCGGCAGCGCTCGCCGATCACCGGCCGCCCCAGGACCTGTATCTCCCAACCCAACAGCCGTGCGTCCCCCGTCAGCTCCAGCCGGGTGCGACTCCGGACCTCGGCGCCGGGAAACAGGATGTTTTCCTGGGGAAACCATTCCAACACCCCGCCCGCCTCGATCCGCAGCCGTTGCCGTTACACCACCTGGGTGCCGGTGCTGCGGTAAAACTTGGTCGCCTCCGGCGTGGTCAGCGGGACATGCGCCCCCTCTCGGACATGCACATCCAATTCCAGGCGGTCCCCGCCCACTACCCCGCTTGGCGGATGCAGCAGGTAGAGGTGACAGACGTCCCCTTCCGGGTAGAAGGGCCGCTGGACGCACAGGGGCCCCTGCCAGCGACCGGCGGCCAGGATGGTCCGCCCGGCCTGCCGCTCAAACCCCAGGTCCAGCCTAGCGGACCAGCCGGAGGCGGAGCCTTTAGCCATCCGCCATCCTATGCAAGAACTCCGTTGGGCTCAGGATGGGAGTACCCTGAATGTCCCCAAGCACCCGCAGGTCCTGATCGCCCGAAATCAGATAATCGACCTGCGCCGCTACCGCCACACTCAAAAAGGAATCGTCGTCGGGATCGCGGCAGACGGCGCGAAATTCGAGGGGAGTCACGAAATCCGAGGAAAGTAGGATTTCATGGAGTACTTCCTGGCGTCTTCGACGTTAGACATAGCGGTCGAACTTATCCCGCAACAGGGTGCGGGTTAGCTCGATCGCCGTCGCTTCCGAGAAGACCAGCCTTCCGGCGTCCGGCAGGAAATAATCAAGGATTTTGGCAGGGGTTCCAGCGGTCAGGAGACCGCTGATCAGGACGTTGGTATCGCGGACGCAACGATAACCGTCAATCATTCGCGAGTAAGTCATGCAGGATCGCCGGCATCAGCCCGTTGGCACTCGCCTTGCGGCGGACTTTCTCCAAGAGCCCGCGCACGCGCTCGCTGTGCCCCCCATACGGGCATAATCGTCCGGGGAGACCAGCACCGCGGCAGGCTGCCCGTTGCGCAGAATGGAGATGGGCTCGCGTTGCACCGATCGCAGCAGATCGCCGAAGCGGTCTTTGGCCTGTTTGGCGCCAATGGTTTGCATGGTCTTGTGGTCTTTGGAGGGGAGTGTTTCCGGAAACGGCAATATCCAGAGTCTAGCTTGGGGAGCTATCTTGTCAACTCGGTTGTCAGGAAGGGACCGGACCTACACCGTCAGATACTCTCTCACCAAATCCTCCCCCAAGGCATCCATTTCGCCTCCCGCCATGAGGCGTCCCCGGTCCAGGATCAGAAAGCGGTCCGCCACCCGGCGGGCGAAGGGAAGCTTCTGTTCCACCAGGATCACCGTCAGCCCCAGCTCCCGGTTCAGCCTGATGAGGATATCGCCGATGTCGTGCACGATGTTGGGCTGGATGCCCTCCGTGGGCTCGTTCAGGATCAATAGCTCGGGAGCGATCGCCAGGGCACGGCCGATGGCGAGCTGCTGCTGACCACCGGACAGGTCGCCGCCGCGGCGCCCGAGGAGCTCCAGGAGTACGGGGAACAGCTCGAAGACGGAATCCGGGACCCGTTTCTTTCCGTCCCGCCGGGCCGACAGGCCGAGCTGTAGATTTTCCGCCACCGTGAACCGCGGAAAGACCTGCCGGCCCTGGGGGACATAGCCGATGCCCAGTTGTGCGCGTCGCTCCGCGGGCAGCCTGGCCAGGTCCCGGCCTTGGTACTCGAGGCCCCCGGAGCGCAGGGGCGAGCCGGGGGTCCTTCTGGATCTGATCCATGGTCCCCTCCGCCAGCACCCGGCCCTGATGCAGCACGGTGACGCGCCTGGCGATAGAGCACACGAAATCCATGTCGTGCTCCACCACCAGAAGCGAGTGCCTGCCCGCCAGGGAGGTCAGGAGCTCCGCGGTGCGCTCCATCATGAAACCGAACTGGCGGTCCCGACGCATGGACTTGCGGAACTGTTTCAGGACCTGCATGCCGCGGTCTCCGCCGCCCCCGCGGCCGAACGCCTGAAACGCGCGAGCAGGCCCGCGATTCCCCGCGGCAGGAACAAGGTCACCAGCACGAACAGGCCGCCGAGGGCGAACAACCAGGCCTCGGGCATGACGCCGGTGAAATAGGTCTTGGCGTAGTTGACCAGGATGGCCCCGATGACCGCTCCGTATAGGGTTGCCCGCCCGCCGATGGCCACCCAGATAACCAATTCGATGGAGTTGAGCGGCGAGAACTCACCGGGATTGATGATCCCCACCTGGGGCACATAGAGTGCCCCCGCCAGGCCCGCGAGCATGGCCGAGAAGGTGAAGACGAAGAGCTTGACCCGCTCGACCCGGTAGCCGATGGAACGGGTGCGGGACTCGGCATCCCGAATGGCTACCGCCACGCGCCCGAGGCGGGAGCGGACCAGATAACGGCAGACCAGATAACCCCCAGCCAGGGCCAGGGCGGAAGCCAGAAACAGCCCGATCCGGGTGTCGTCGCGCTGCAGCTCGAAGCCGAGGATATCCTTGAAGTCCGTCAACCCGTTGTTACCTCCGAAGCCCATCTCGTTGCGGAAAAAGGCCAGCATCAGGGCGTAGGTCAGGGCCTGGGTCATGATGGAGAAGTACACCCCCGTCACCCGGGAGCGGAAGGCCAGATAACCGAACAGGAAGGCCAACAGACCGGGCACCAACAGGGTCATGGGGGCCGCGAACCAGAACAGGTCGAAGCCGTGCCAGAACCAGGGCAGCTCCGACCAGTCGAGAAAGACCATGAAATCCGGCAGCTCGGGATCGCCGTAGACCCCCCGCTCCCCGATCCGGCGCATCAGGTACATCCCCATGGCATAACCGCCGAGGGCGAAAAAGGCCCCGTGGCCCAGGCTCAGAATGCCCAGATAACCCCATACCAGATCCACCGCCACGGCCAGCAGGGCGTAAGTCAGATACTTGCCCAGCAGGGTGACCGTATAGGTGGACAGATGCCAGGGGCTCGCCTCCGGGACCACCAGATTGAGGATAGGCACGATAGCGGCGACCAGGGCCAGCAGAGCCAGCATGACCTGCCCGCCCCGGTCGCCCTGCAATACCCTCGATACCCCCATGCGTTCACCCACTCGATCTACTCCGATTTCATTTTCTTTGCTTTATCGGCGCACTCCAGAACATCAGACCGTCATTCCGGCTGGGACTTGCCCCGCACCTATCGCCGCCGACCGACCGGGCGGCAGCGATAGGTGCGGGGCGAGGGAATCCAGATGCCAGGGATGGCAAGTTACGGAACTCTCCAACATCTGGCGTAGGCATCAATGCCCAGCTCCCGGCAAGATGTCTTCCCACAGGTCTCGCCAGTCCGGATTTTTCGCTTCGATCAATTCCAGCTTCCAGGATCTTTGCCAACCCTTGAGCTGTTTTTCGCGAGTGATCGCATTGAGCATGGTATCGAACCGCTCATAGTAAACCAGCGTATGCACCCGGTGACGTTTCGTGAACCCGGCCACCGGATCATTCTTGTGCTCCCATACTCGCTTGACCAAATTGCTGGTCACGCCGACATAGAGGGTGCTGTTCCGACGGCTGGCGAGGATGTATACAGCGGGTAGTTTTTCCACCTGACAGGACCGGAAGAAAAAACGAAAGTCGATTGCATTCTTCGAGTTGCCCTCCCTGGACGACTAGGTTCCGGGGTCCCATTCGGGCCCCCCCACCCGGAACGACGGTGAAGAGTGAGACCGTCATTCCGGCTGGGACGCCGGAATCCAGGCGCCAGGCCCTGCACCTATCGTCAGTAGGTTTGGTGGCTCCAGGGTACGTCTGGTTCCCACCAGCGATAGGTGCGGGGCAGGGATGGCAAACTGGTGGGAACTTGCCGTGTCCGATGGTGATACCAACGCTCATTCCGGCCCGGTTGCTTTGCTACCTGATGAGCTGGGCAGAAAACGCGAAGCGCGGTTGCCGCTTTCAGCTGCCGTCCCTGGACGACTAGGTTCCGGGGTCTCATTTGGGCCCCCCACCCGGAACGACGACGTGGTGGCGGAAGCTACCCTGGGGGCCGTCCAACTAGGGGCTGATGAATCTCAACCGCCCCTAGTCTCCGGTTTCAGGTTTCCAACGTACGACCGCGCTGCGGAAACAGCCCCTGGGGACGCCTCTGGATGAACAGGATAATGAAGACCAACACCAGAATCTTGGCCAGCACGGTCCCCACCCAAGGCTCCATGAACTTATTGGCGACCCCCAGGGTCAGGCCGCCGATGAAAGTTCCCCACAGATTACCGATCCCACCGAAGACCACTACCATGAAGGAATCGATGATATAGGCCTGCCCCATATTGGGACCCACGTTGGTGAGCTGGGACAAGGCCACGCCCGCGAGACCGGCCGTACCGGCCCCGAGACCGAAAGCCAGGGCATCCACCCGCGCCGAGCGCACCCCCATGGCACGGGCCATGGCGCGGTTCCGGGACAGGGCCCGCACCTGCAACCCCAGGGTCGTGCGCTTGAGAATCAGAAGCAACCCGAAAAACACCAGGATGGCGAATACAAGAATCGCAATCCGACTATAGGTCAGTGCCAGGACCGAGCCGAGGCTGAGACCGAAAAACAGCGTCTCGGCCCCGGCATTGAGCCTGAGTCGCAGCTCGATCTCGGACAGCGCCTGCCGCGCCGCCACAACCACCGTCGGGTCTTTACCCTGCCCGGCCAGAGTCGCCAGGCGGTTACGGACCTGGGGTTCCAGGCTGGAGCCCAGAACGGAGATGGCCACAAGCCGGGTGTCGGTTGCCTCCGCATTCAGATCGTCCAGGGCAATCGCAAGCTCCAGGGCGGCACGCACCCCTTCATCCTTCTCCACGGGCGGGCGCGCGCAACCGGGCCGCGGCCTTCCCATCACCCGTCATTTCGCGCACCGCCGCCGGACGTATCCGGGGTGCGCATGCTCGGATGCTTGTGGGACATGGAATTTCGGTTCGGATGGGAAGAAAAAGGGAGTCGCAACAGGCGTCGGACCGCGCCCTATGTTCCCTCCCCCAAACCCCCTGAGAGCGCCTGCATCTTGCCGGCTTCCGGGGGTCTAGGCCACCGGGAGGGAAAGCAGGTATCCCCGGATCGGTGCCTCGGCGATGCCTGCCGCCTGGAAGGCGGCGCTCCCGGCCGGGGGCTTTTGCGACTCCCTCCTGGAGGGAGAGGGGCTTGCCCCGCACCTATCGCTGGGGGGGAGCCAGTAGTGATGCTGCTCGAGCTACCGGCGATAGGTGCGGGGTAAAGGGTGAGGGTGATTCAATTTAGTCGGTTATGAATGTCAACACGACCTGGTACAGGGTTTCACCTCATTTTTCATTCTCAAACCCGTAGGGTGGGCTGTGCCCACCATCCAGGCACATTTGGTGGGCACAGCTCACCCTACGAGATCTATGCAAAATATGAAGAAATGGGGTACTAGGGCTTGTTGACAATGAGTAGGATGGGCAAAGCAAGCGCCCGACAAGAGGGCTCAAGGCCGCGGTCATTCCAGGAAGATTCCTGAACCGCGCTGGTCCGGGAGGATGTACAGCGCGCCGCGTGCCCATCGCCAATTGATGGGCACGCGACGCCTGTTTTGTCTCTCGACAAGCGGTTGCGGTCGAGAAAGTCCTGCGCAATGAACAGCGCTTGAGGCCATCCCGATGGACCGGCTTCGCTTTGCCCATCCTACGGGCTAATTGTCAACGGTGCCTAGGGCACCTCAAGGCGTCGCCTTGTCGGCGGCCAGGTCGGCCTTCTTCACCGTCGCTTCGGCCTGTCTGATCGAGGCGATGTCGATCATCTTACCATCCAGGGTCACGGCACCCGTCCCCGTTTGTTCGGCCTGCTCCAGGGCTGCCAGGACGCGGCGCGCCTGCGCCACCTCGTCGGCGGAGGGTTGGAACAGCTCGTTTGCCGGCTCTATCTGACTGGGGTGGATCACCATCTTGCCTTCACAGCCCAGGGTCCGTGCCCGTTTCGCGCTCGCCAGCCAACCCTCCGGGTCCCTGATGTCGGCGAAGGGTCCGTCGATCGGGCGCAGCCCGTTGGCACGCGCCGCCGCTACCAGGCGCGCCAGGGGATAGTGCCACATGTCGCCCCAGTGTTGCTCTCGTCCGCCCCCGCTGTCGGCATCCGTCAAGACGTGATAATCGGGGTTGGGTCCACCGATGGTCCTGGTCTGCATTCCCGCGGCCGCGGCATAGTCAGCGGAGCCGAAGAGAATGCTCTCGTTGCGGGGCGAAGCGGCGGCGATTTCGCCGATGTTTTGGAGCCCCAAGGGGGTCTCGATGAGCAATTCGAGGCCAATCCGTTTTTTGATGCCCTTGGCCTGCTCGATCTGGGTGAGCAGCATATCCACCGCATAGATGTCCGCCGCGCAGCCCACCTTGGGGACCAGGATCAGGTCGAGCCGGCCGCCGGCCTGCTCCACTACATCCACCAGATCCCGGTACATGTAGTGGGTATCCAGACCATTGATCCGCACCGAAACACTCTTGCCGCGGAAATCCAGCTCATTCAGTGCGGCGATCACATCCTTACGCGCCTGCGCCTTCTGGTCCGGGGGGACCGAATCCTCCAGATCGAAGAACACCACGTCCGCCGCACCGGCCGCCGCTTTTTCGAAAAACTTCGGCTTGGCGCCGGGCACGGCCAGCGTGCTCCGGTTCAGGCGTGGGGTGCGCACGGGAATGGTCTTGAAACTCACGGTGGGTGCCCTCCGAGTTGCCATACCTGATTCGGGTAGTCTTATTCGTCGATCAAGGGTATCTCGAACAGGGGACAAGTCTTCCATGAAGACCCTGCCAGCTTGATGTTATCGGTAATCGAGTGCATCCGTACCAGTCGTTCAATCTACCTTGCCGGAAACCGGTGATCGGACACCGAGGGCGGAGCGCAATGTCCGGACCGCTCGGGTTTGGCTCTCCTGCGCCATGCAGCGGGCGATCAGGGCCGGGGCGAGGTCGGGGAGCAACCGGCTGTGGGTGCCGGCCAAATACTGATCCCCCTGGAGCAGGAAGAAACGCAACGACCCCGCCTGCCACATCCAGACTTCGGGTACGCCCAGGCCGAGATAGACCTCCGGCTTGTCGATCCCCCCGGAGGTCCAAATGACTTCGATCGCGATGTCCGGTCGCTCCGGTGTTTCCGTGATCGGTCCGATGACGTAACATTCGTCGGCCTTGATCCCTCGCGCTCGCGGTTCCGATTTGATGGTCCAGGAACCAAAACCTTCCAGCTCGATGCCGACCATCTCGGCGTAGGTCTCCAGAAGCCTGCCGAGCCGCGTTTTCAAGGATTCGTGGTCGATGGACGGGGCCATGAATTCGAGCTCGCCCTCCAGATAGGTAACGCGTACGCCGCGTTGATCGCCACGTGTGGCCAGTAGTCGCTCGTAGTCCTCCCACGGGATGTCGTGCAGCCGTACCCGTTGATCGATGTGGTCCGCAGGCGGGGAAGAATCTTGGACAAGTGCCGGGATCATCGGATTTTTTCCAGTTTTTGGCTTTCTCGGAAGTAGTTATTCGATCCTCTCTCCCCAACCCCCTCTCAAAGGGAAAGGAGGGGCATTGATCTTTTCTTGAGCTATTTCGGGGTACGAACCGCATCGGACTGCCCAGCGGCTAGGCCCGAGATCAATGCGGAAGCAGCCGCTCTTGGCCGGATAGGTCCTGTCAGGGCATTTTGGGCCTCCTGTGGCAGGTCCAAGGGCACAAAATAGGCCGCCGGATAGAGATAGTCTTCCGCGGATTCGTCGATTATTCGCAAGCAGCCTTCCTGGATAGCGTCTCGATCAGTGACAACTCGGTACACTTTCCCCTTTTCCAAATCATCACAATCCCTGTTCTCAATGCAAAGGGCGAAATCAGTAGTCTGTTTCTCGGCTTTCATCAGAATCAATCCAAAAATCGCTTGATTTTCATCTTTCGCTTACCGATACCATGTGCTTCATACCAATGTATTTCCGTTCTACGGACGTGACCATTCTGCAATGTCACGGTAGCAGCTCCTTTGAGCTTTCTCCACCTTCCACTGCCGTATTGTTTTCGTAGGTGTCTGATATCGCGGATGTTGCCACCAACCGCGATGATCTCAATATCTTCTATTGTTCCCGTGATCTCAAAGTACATCTCCGCCACTGCCGGAAACCGGCAACTGGTAGCCAAGTGGTCGGGCCAAGCCGTAGGATGCGGTGAGCGCGGTAGGTCTTAACAGGATGGCCTTACGAGGTAGCGCGAGCCACATCTTTGGATGGCCCGTGCCCAAGAGTAATTATTCAGGCCCCCACTGTTTTTGCCATCCCTGGCCCTGGATTCCGGCAATCCCTACCGGAATGAGAAGGTGGGGTCTGAGCAATGTATGCCTGATGCCCTTGTCACGCTGTCGTCCACAGATGCGGTTCGCACCTTCTTGTGGTGCCATCCTGTAAGACCTGTCCGTGCTCACCGCATCCTACGCTGGCTAAGAGCGGCGATTGCAGTTGCGTCTGAACGCTTGTCGCAATGTTCTAATAGGACAGGATTAACAGGATTTTTTCTTTGGTTTTATGGAACTTTCGCCGTGCGGTCTCACATTGTGATTCCAATGGTCGCGCTTTGTAGTCATTCGGATGCCCTCCTGCCGGTGGCATATCTGCCATCTGGCATGCAATAGACGACCCTACCGCTTGGTTAGACTTCACTTTACTTTATGATAAGGAACAATGACATTATCTCCTTGTTCACGAAGATAGTCAATCAACACGTCTGTATCAATCAACCACTATGGACTGAAAGTCCATAGTCTGGGTTGCGACTGAAAGTCGCTGTTTCGGCTAAAGCCGACTGAAAGCCTCAGACTGAAGTCAGCTCGAAATGACTGAAAGTCGGGGCTCACTCGAC
>Ga0209454_1002618_pt1 | contig 12378 bp, 8 predicted proteins | sample WorMetHERISLAND1_2_FD_187400 | JGI IMG/M metagenome (GOLD analysis project Ga0209454, IMG submission 187400) | Marine gutless worms symbiont microbial communities from Max Planck institute for Marine Microbiology, Germany - Olavius geniculatus... | ecosystem: Host-associated > Annelida >...
ATATATATATATATATATGGGACTTATCAGACGTAAAGTTAATAGTTAGCACAATAATAACTGTCCGTGGGAACTATGCTATGAGAGAAAGTATCTCCATTATGTTCACACCAGACGTTCACCATGCCAATCATCATTGACCACAGCATATAGTAAACCCATATAGTAAACCGCATACTGTGTGATACAGTGGGTCTATACGTATCTATCGTGGCATCAGTTCCTATAGATCTAATATAACTGAATATATTGCTGGCTTGCACGCTATTCTAACATAACGCTAAGCCGCGGAGACTAATTGTCGTTAGCTTGGCCAATACGTTATACGACTCGAGTGCATAGCACAGACATTGTAATTTAGTACAAAAAAATCAACTAGAGCGTAATTAGATAGGCTGATCGATATAATACCCTGTCCCATAAAAAAACAATCACTTCGATTACGGTAGAGCGTAGGACATATATTTTGGCGAGACTGGCCGATTTTCGAAATTTTTTCGCTGACAGATTCAGCGAAAAATTTGCAATAAAACTTTGCAATAAAGTGTCCACCACAGCTCAAATGCGTCTCTGCACTAGGCCTATCTTGTGAAAAATTAATGCTGTGAACTATAAAGTGGCCTGTGTGCGTGAAATCAGATTAGTAACTTAAATAGAACTTAAGTACGTATATGACTTTAAAAATGCAATAGGTTACTGCCGGCGAAGAAAAGGACCTTCCTTAACTGCCTATAATTGCCTGCACGGACAAATAGGTGCTTTTTGCTTCAGTCGCACAGCAGAACATTATAAGTAAAATTTGTCAGTAGGCTAATGTCGCTACACTACCTTGTGAAACATAAATATTTGAAAACATGAATTGCAATTAGCCACTCAGTGTAATAAGCGTCATCAATTCATCAGCACACTGAAAGTAATATTCTGAAATTTATACTTCACAAGGTAGTGCAGCGACGCGTTTCAGGTGCGGTGGGAATCTTTCATAATTACTCCATATTGCTCAGTTTCCAGACGATGTGCAGGCGAAAGCATTACGCAAATCTGTCAATATGACATAAATTCGGTGGCCTATCTATCTTTCGACCCAGGTTTGGATGGCATAATGAACAAAACGCCATCTTGTTCTCTGTAATTCTGTTCCTTTTTTGTTGATCAACAAATAAATGCATTGTTCAAAGCCCAATATACACTTCCCTATAGTTAACTTTGTCGTCCGTGCTTTTTATAGACTTCGCGTACTATGCTATAGATGTTGGTGCCCGGTTTCAATTACAGACCAACGTCTCGATCCACAGCACTTAAGTCGTAGTCAGTCCTACTGGCGCAGACGCAGCATATTTTACCAGACGGCGAACGAACGGCCATCAGTTGTAGCTCAAAGGAAACCGACGGCATAAATCTAAAGCTCTCACTCCATCACCATGCACGTAAGCTCGTTTAACCCTTCTAACGCCGCCACTATGGCTGAAAACCATAGGTTTTTCTAAAAAAATAGATTTCAGGTTTTTAAAAGGTTTTTCAAAGATTTTTTCTAGTTTAGTTCCAATGAGCACGGTACACAAAATTACGACCCAGGAAAAACATCTTATACATTCTGTCCGTCACACAATCAGATTGTTTTGCATAAATTGTAGCCAGATGAAGTAATAAAAATCACGATTCAAATATTAACAAATGCCACACTGAGTATAAAACAATCTCTAAAAATTGGACTTTCAAGGTTTATAAAATGTTTTAAAACCTAAAAAACCTAGGTTTTTTCGGACAACTTTTCCAACCCTGGCCGCTACAGCATCAACGCTGCCGACATCAAGCTGAAACGTTTCTACAACACTCCTGCAACTTTCACTATTGTAGCAAAACTGCGTCAAGAAGCGGGCGAGAATTACAAGGTAAAAGCGACCAGAGTTTCCAAACTCCGTCGGAAATGATGCCGTCACCTAGGGATCGCAAGGAAGTCTCCATTTACGCCTTAAATCTTATCCTTAATGCACTTCGACAGAAACGCACACTACACTGTAAAAACACAGTACAAGAAGCCCAGCTGTCGCTAGGATAACCGATAGCCGACCGTACTGGTTGTCAGTGACCTTCCGGGTCATCCAAAGTTCATAATTTTTTTTTATTCTGAAGGGGCGTATGCCACTTTCACTTTCTATTAGTGATCAATAATAACCTTGGCCGTAACCTATCTTACCGTTTCCGAAATATGGCCAGTTTTCTATTGAATTTCCTACACCCTCAATTTAACCCCAATTGAAAATGTTTCCCTTGCACTACATCGCTGCAATTTTGCTTGTCTAGGTCTAAGGTACAGGACTAATGATTCGCGCAGGAAGTTTTCCCTTACGATCTACCGTTTAGCCACAATACATCCGTTACGGACGACGGACAGACGGACGACAACCATGCCAATAGCTCGACCGTTACATAAGTACGGTCGGCTAAAAACGTGGCTAATAAAATACACTGCTAAAATTCATACAGTAAAAAAACCCAAAATTAGCAGGCCTGCTAAAATAGTGCAGTTAAAGGGTTAAAGTAAGCATGCAGCAAAGCTCGCTTGAAGCCAAGTGTCTTGGACGCAAGGTATCGTATTCCTCTATACACGTAGTAGGCTCTGCGTGGAACTGAGGCGGAATTTTAAGCACCGGTTGGCTTCACACAGTGGCACTGTAATGTATTAAATCATCGCAGACAGAGTAGAAATATACTGTAGTTCGTTGAATTAAACTTGCGACAGTTTGACGACGCACGGTTGCAGTAGCTTTCATCTTCGATATACGCTAACCGCTAGGCCTCCTATACTGAGTACTGACGTATGTCCGTGTGCGATGTGCAAAATAATGCAAACGCTTGTAGTATAAGCTTATCAAAAATGCTCACTGTGTACTTTTGATAATGTGCATTTTTACCTCGTCGTCGCCGTTGAAAAACAAGAAGCTTAGCTGTCGCTAGGATAGCCGGCCGTACTGGTTGTCAGTGACCTTCAAAGTCATCCAAGGTCGTTGAGTCTTATTTGATCTGAAAAAGCGTATGCCACTTCCTATTAGAGATCAATAGTAACTTTATAGCTTGAAACTTTCCATTAAAAATTTCGGCCAAACCGCTGCAGATGGAGATATGGTTACTATTGACAGCCTATAGGAAGTCGAAAGCGTCCTATCCGCTGGTACCATAGTCGACCCCCTGCGACTTACCATTTAGCCACAATACATCCGCAACAGACAGACAGATGGACAGACGACAGCCATGCCATAAGCTCGACCATAACTTAAATACGATCGGCTCACAAAAACACACAGATAAGTCTAAACTCGCATGCGATTATTTTCGGCAGTTTTGCCAGTGCTTACATCAGTCAAAAAACAAAACGACATGCTAGTTTTCGTTTGGCTTTTGTTTCACTTTATCGCTCCCTCCCCCTTATAGCGCAAGCGTGACTGGCAGAACCCTGAACTCGGCACTCCATTGAGAGGCACAAATAGTCCGCAAACATAGGCCCAATGCGTCCACCGATAAGTATATCGGAGGCGGAGAAATAGAAAAAAAAATCCGCCAAAATGGTTGGGCTGAGTGCACAAAATGGCAAAGCACGAAGCACGCGGCAAATATATATGTAATACGATAATAATCAACCGCAGCTTAAACGATAAGCAAAAATCATTATAATTATGCATACTGAATACCGCACTGCTGGAGTGGGTAAGCGAGTACGCAGTAGAAACTTATACCACTCCAGACAGTGCGGTATCGTAATTAAACCGCGCTCAGATCGAATGGACTACAGCGTCGTTTACTTTATGGCGCACGACTGCAGTCGAAAATTGCGAAAATAGCATACTTATGATGCGGTTCTTTAAACTGAGTTCCTGAATTCAGGGGCGTCTACACAATATAAAACTTGAAGCAAATGCTCCAAGAAAAAAATGAGGGGAAAGTAATTTGGGAAATTAGAGGAAGGGGTAAAGTTGAATATTATTATAATTCTGCATTTCTGTAAGACGCGGTTCTCATGACTTCATGACTTCATATCTTGCAAACAGAAGTGTTCTGCACCACATTTTTGCACCGGACCCCACTTGGGGAGCTTAAAACGCTCCTTCATATCCTCTAGTTAGCTGAAATGGAAACCCCCTCCCCATTTCACATCCCCTTACGGCGCCTTGTTCTCGGCGGCTGCGGCACTTCACCTTGAGTTAGAAGGGGAAACTTGCTCCACGGACTTAGGGGGCATGGACGCCCCTGTCTGAACTTCTATAGGCGCTGTAGTGGGCTATACAGAATGGAGTCTGCGGTAACGTATAATGACGGTGTTATCATAGGCAGACAGGCGAATAAGCTGCCTGGCAAGCGGGGTGCCGACAAATCCAGTTAAGTTACGTCGGTGTAAACGTGTGTACGACTTCTGTCTATCTGCCCACCGGCCTATCAATCAACTTCAGTTAGAGTTGGATCGTTTTCTACTTCTTGGGAGCGGGGCTCGCTAGTTTTCCGTCACGGCTGTCATTTCAGTATATTGCCACTAATCGGTACGGTCAACAATCGCCACCGTCATAAAGAGGAAATAATTATGAATTAAGTCGTACGTAGTGTATATGCTACATTATACTCCCGCCACGGCTGCGCTGCAATGCATCGGTGGTGCGATAGGATATACTTACAGAGACGCCGACAATGTTTTTAGTTCCCTTTAATATAAGCTTACAAGTGATAACAACTGCTCTAGATATCGCCAGCACTAATTGTCGCCTGCTATCGCCACCAAATACGGGTTCGAAGCCAGTATTTTCAAGGTCGAAACCATGATTTTTGTTCTCGAGCTGTCTTCGGGGCTTAAAACAGTCATCGAGGACCTTTTCCCTGACTAAATTAACGAAAATAAGCTGGTTGATGGCTTGGCGTAGCGGTAACGCGTTTTATCCGATCAACGAAGTTACTCTACGCCGGGCCGGGTTATTCGGCCGAAATTCAACCGGATAGCCGACTGCAGGAATAGGCCCTACAGGTCCGACGGAAACAGTAGGCCTACTGATTGAAATCTGTACAATGAAAAAAACGCCGCGAACCACAGCCCAACCCTAGTTTACGCGCAGTGCATCGGACATCACAGCGCGTGCTATTATCAGCAGCAGTAGCAGCAGTAGTAGCAACGGCGTTATGATAAAGCGACGCTACTGTACAGCGGAGACTGATGATGACTGCTCAAGACTCAGTGGCGTAGGCAAGGGGGGGCTCAAGAGGGCCAGGCCCCCAATCCTCCAGACAAAACATAAGCTTACGTTTGATATGCACCAAATTTATTCTCGAAAAAATAATCAAAATTGTTCTCACCAGATCTCATCTTTTAAAGCTAAAATGCACCAAATTCGATTTCCCTAGCTAGGTTTTAAGGGGTCCGACTTCTAAAGAAAAAGAGGAGAGAAGTAAAAAGGGAACAGAAAATACGGAAGGGACAAAAATGACAAAGGAAGCGGAGGGACAGGGAGAAGAGGCCCTCAATTGAAATTTTTGGCACGCCACTGACAAGATGGTCGATGGAAACTGATACACAAGCTGCCCATCATGGCAGACAGGCTGATACAAGACGAGGTCAAAGGTTAAAGCAATTCGTTGCCACAAGGCCGCAAAGCCACAACGCCTGCAGCAGGCACTGCGAAAAAACGCAGAAAGCTCAAACATGCCATGATTTTTGACGCGCTACAGCTATGCTGTAGGCGTCTTTGGTACGGTTGTCGTCCGTCCGTCCGTCGTCTATCTATCACGGATGTATTGCGGCTAAACGGTAAATAGTAAGGGGTCGGCGACAATACCATCGGATAGGACGCTGACGACTTCCTATATAGACTGTCAAAATAATAACCATGTCTCCATCTGCATCGGTTCGGCCACAATTTTTAATCGAATGTTTAAGCTATAAGTGGCCGTATATGGGAAACAGTGAGAGATACGACCAATGTTGCTATTAATCACTAAGAAGAAGTCTCATATTAGCTTTCAAATGACATGAAAATCATTGACCTTCGATAGCCTTGAAGGTCGGTACTGCAACAGGAACTGTATATGCTGTAGCGCGTCTTCCCTAGCGACAGCTGGGCTTTCTTATCACTGCATTTTGCGATCGCTCCACAGTTTGGCCGTTTTGTCAGATCCCTTTTTATTATACCGTCTGCACACTGCAGTGCTATTTTAGTGGCTTTTTTTGTTTTAGCATAAAAAAATCGTGCACGGGTTCGACTTCCGGTCGGTTCGCTATCAAGTGGTTACTAAAACTATCTGGACGGGTGACTGTATGCGCTCAGATAAACCATTTTAGTATATAACAACCGACCAAGGTCAACGCAGCCTTCCGTCTCTTCGAGCAGCCAAGGAGGGGTCCACCCCCCCCAATCATTCGGACAAAACATAAGCATACGTATAAACTGCACAAAATTTGCCATTTTAGTCAGTTTATTTTCGGGAAAATAATTAAAATTGTTGCCACCAGATCTCATCTTTTAAAACAAAAATGTACCACATTCGATTTCGACTGGGGCTCCGCCAGACTTCTTAGCTGGATTTTAGTGGTCCTACTTCTAAGGAAAGGGAGGGGAAAGGAAACAGGGAGGGTACGGGAAAGGAGGGATCAGGCAAAAGGGGAAGAAAAAGAAGGGGAGGGACAAAAGGGGAAAAGGAGAAGAGGGAAAGGAAGACGAGGCCCCTCAATCAAAATTTCTGGCTACGCCACTGTCTTCGAGAGAGGTAAATTGAGTATCTGTCTGACCTGTCTGGTTGGAATTAAGGCGAGCGTTTTCACCTGGCAGGTAACGCTTTGTGATTCTATATGGCAGGTGACGTTACGTAGCTTCGAGATAAGGAATTTAGAGGTAAAATTAAACAGCGGAGCACCCATTATTTCCTTTGTCGCAATCTTGATCTAAATAAGCCACGTGCATATCTTCGGGGCCATAAATTCGTGTCCAATAAACTTGACACGAAAACGGCCAGTCGGCGGCATGACTGGCAAAGCAAACACCTTCATGAAGTTCAGAGATGGCACATTAATAAAGTCAATGCGACTACTAATCGTCAGAAAGTACTAAAGCAACCCCGGGGCCGCGCGGACCGGTCACCCATGCGAACAAAACGGTACGACAGAAAAGCGTCACAAATCATTCAAGCGCCTATAGGCCTACAATGCATAGGCCTACATGTCATAGCCTACGCCCGCTGATTCCGCCAACTCAATGACAAACGAATGGCGAAGACATCTAGACGAAACAGACAATGAACTGCGAGAAAGTTTGCGGTCACCCAAAACTTACAGCAAATATGCATATGACTCACAGAGCGTTTCCCACTCTGTTATGACTTAGCCGTTGTGTTGCTATAAGAGATAATCAAAAGACATCTAAGCAGAGTATCGCCGTTGAAATAACAGCGCTAAATACGTGTAGGCTATAAGCCAAGGTCTGGAGTGGGATAAGTTTAACAAACTTCAGACGGTGGTTTAACCGACACTAATTCCACGCTGGCCGTCAGTCGGTCGTGTGGTCTACGCTGTCGTTCGTTTGGTCACCCTTGACTGCACCGGTTGGTTGTCAACACGTTATACCACTCTAGACAGGGTTAGAGTTAGGGTTAGGGAATAGTGAATACGGCCGTTCACCGTTGCGAGAGCTGTTCATTCTGCGAAAAACTCAGCATATACGCTATCTCGCCCATTCAATGACGTAATTAGTGTAAGCAGGTGCGCGGACAGGATGATATAGGCCTACATCGGTTATGAACGCCACCTACATTGTAATCGTCTGCGTCATTAATAATGAAGTGATTATGCAGCCACGGCATCCACGCGCTCTTAAAGCGAGTATAGAGCAACGTAACGTAACTGACCTGAACTGAAATGGTTCAGTTTTTGATGAACTGCCATTACGCTCAATAGACCGTTTGCGATGTAGACCTAAAGCCCAAACTCCCATACGCCGATTATCACCGAAACTTCCCCGCGGAGAAAGTCGTGGACGCAAACCATCTCGACATGTCGGGATGTTTGCGTCATAGTCCGTGACAATGTCCGAGGGGAAATTTGGGCTTAATCGGCTTTTTAGTCTAACGCACGAAACAAAAACAACACGGAAAATAGACAAAAACACAACGAGCCCAAGAAAACAGTTCCGACTTCAGAGAGGCTGTACTGGAACTTAAGAAGTCAACGAAAAATGGATAAAGATGGGTGACAAGATAATGAGGGCTTTGACGGTTTCGACGATCCGTCACTTATCTCAACCAGCACTCCTGCGATTGACAGGCAACCCAGAAGAATTCTAAAGCACCGTTCATCCTAAAGTTAAAAAGGTGGTTAAAACTGCAGAGTGCCACCTGCCATATGAGATCACGGTTTTATCTACGTGTCACCCGACACAGGTTAACGCACCTATAGAAGCACCTGCATATATTATATCGCCAGATTTTTCGCCCGTTTATGCATAATTCGGAGAAATCGGGATTTCTCCGAACTGCTGTATTGTTTAGGCGCCAAACCGTTTTGTTGTACGCCGCTATTATGCACCATTTTGATAGGCGGCCCAATCTACTGTGACCATATTATGCACTGCAGTATCCAGTCAGTCAGTCTGTCTGTCTGTTTGTCTGCCATAGGTGGAAGCTTTTAGCTCGGAAATGGAAAGAACTCGGAACTTCGCATTTTTTTCCTTTTGGTCTTATATGAAAACCACAATCGGCCGTGTCACTTTGGGTCAGTGGGGTCAAAGTTCAACATCATAACATTCACCGTTCTAAGATAAAAAAAATCTACTATAACTGACATAGACGGCCGCATGCTTTTACTAAACGTAGCAGTGTAAACTATTGCATTCGCGAGCTGCCATAATATGGAAAACTTGTGCAGCGGCGCAAAGTCAGAAAAGTCAAGGTCACAAAGTCAACACACGTCGGTTTGGCCATAATTTGCGATGCAAAGTTTGACTGGAGATTCCGCCCGTTTCCATTCAAATCTCCCATGACGTTGGGGACCAGCGCACCTGTCTAATACAATAAATACCACGAGTGTTCATGTCAAATGGCATCCCATTCTGTCCAACGGATTTAGCAAGGAGCACGAATGTGGCTGAAGGACGGACGGACGAACAGACAGACAACGCACGGTCTGCGATAGCCGGTAATTCTACTACAGCTTTCAGCGAAGGGCCACCTAAGGATGCGTACAGAGCAACGTAACGAAACTGAACTGAACTGACACAGTGACCAATGGGCAAGCAGTAACGCATTACAGTAGACACCGTCTAACGGCGTCGATGACGCGTGACTGTAGTCACGTACGCGTAAGCGAATGACCAATAGGCTCGCCCTGTTCGTCCATTAGTTAGTTTGTCAAAGAAACTAAACCGCGTCACTTAAGTTCTGTTCAGTTCAGTTCAGTTACGTCGCTCTGTACGCGCCTTAAAACTGTCCACAGAATGCAGGCCGCATCGCACATCGTGTCGTCCATCGTGAACACACATCTCGCCGCATGTTGAGATTACGCTCGCAGACGGTGTTGAGTGCTAAATTACCGAAATGATAATTTACTTATACGCCATATAGGCCTATGCCAGAACGCACCGGATGTTACCTTGTAATGACACTGCAGCACGCATTGGAGGCTGCTAATAACATCAGCCAGCTCTAATAGATTTGCATGTCGACTTGCTCGTGGATATACCGAAATGGAAAATTCGTGAGATTTTCTTTTTCCCGGACTGACGTTTTTGAGGCACAATTTCGGTGAAAGTTTTACGACGAAAATTTCATTAAAAAAAACAAAACTGCTGAATTGTTTGCCACGTTCTGCAGATTAAAATGTGCATATCAGCCTAAGCTATTTTATTCAGTTAGGAAACTCTGGTTGAAAATTGGAGCAACAACTTTTTTGTAAATTATATTTTCAAGAAACTTAGCAATACACGTCCTGCATAAAAAGTTTCTTTAAACTCAAAATCCGCCATTAAAAATTCCAAAGCTGCGACCGTGAACCTTTTGATTTCGAACATCTCAGTCCATCCCAAGATGCACCGCTGCCGGTAAAAGTAAAATCCACCGGAGGCATGCAACAAATATCTCAAAAAACATCATCCGATACGGATGTACGTTTCGCATGGCCGGACGAAATGGAAACATAACGCACCAGACTCCACCCACCGACGGAAAGAGGGCGGAGGCATAAAGTGCAAAAAAAAACAAAATTATTGCTGTCCAACGTGACACGAGAGTTGATATACAGCGACGGCAGACGGAGAAGAAGATAACGCAAACAACAGATTGTCGTCGACAGTGGCGTATTGTGAGAAATGTAAAAACAAGCCCAGCTATCGCTAGGGTGAGGCAACCGTGCCGCCTGAAATTTTGCACGCGATAAGCCGTGACACCGGGCTAACTAATCGTTCACTGAGTTTTCCGATAAAACCTACCGTTTAGCCACAATACATGCGTTACTGTCGACGGACAGAAGACACATCGCACGCAAGATGAAAACTTCGAGAACGGTCAATGCCTCAAAGACAGTTCTCAAGGTCGAAAAAATCGTGGCCTTGACCTTGGCCTTGACCTTGGTCTCGGCGCTTTGGTCTCTACAGTCATTAGCCTTTGAACTAACTACTCTGAAGCTTTAAAACTAAAAGCACTGAAATGGTTTAAATAGAATTAAACTGGCTGCAGTATGAAACTGTCATACTTACGTTACGTACTTAATTGCGTATTGGCCTTGGCCTTGGAAATGCTCACCTCAAACCCTTTCTTTTATCATTAATTGTTCTTATTTGTTGAATTTATTTTCTGCACTTCCAAATAAACTTCAGGCACAAGGATCTGTTGAATACGCCACCGGTTGTGAAAGCGAGAAAAACGGCGAAAATGAGACGGTTGGCAAAACGATTTATCATTCTACGTAACAGAGTAGATCAACCGAGAAACCAGCCACATAAAATAAAGAGCGTCTTGCGTCCTTGGTGTCGGGTCGGACCAAACGATGGTGTCAAAGCACCGCACGTAACGTGATAAGCACGCTGTTTTAATTATCGTCTGGACCGCCGGATCACTTTCCAACATTATTCCACGCTGACTCTTTATGATGCTTAGGGCCTACCTCTAGGCATATAGCATTATGTCTGGAGTGGTAGGCCTACAACGGGCTGCCGTTAACTTCATGTGTGCACTCAAGTATGACCAAACGAACGACACCCGTCCAACGGCCGTCCGTATACTGTACGATCTGTAGCGTGGAAATCCAAGAAAAACTATAATATGGAAAAAAGAAATTTAGTTTATGATTTCTTGTGTATGCCTATCGTGAAGTGAGTTATCGTTCTTGTACAGATCGTTAAGGCTTAGTTTAGTTTTTGTATTTTATTTTTATCACTTATTTCGTCGTGTTACTTTATTATTTTTCTACTGCTGGTGACGAATAGATTTTCGTCATGTAGGCCTACATATGAAGCAAAAACAAACTGGTTAAACGGGAAAAAATTCGCCACCGGAAGCTACATGTGCCAATTTGGTCAGTTGATTAGAAGAAAATAAATTAAAATGTTGCCACCGGATCTCGTATTATAAATGTACAATGCAGCAAATTCGATTACAGCGCTTCCCCTGATCCCTACCTAGATTTCAGGGGTCCTACTTCTAAGAAGGGGAAGAGAGGAAAAAATGGAAAAAGGGAAAAGCGGGAGGAGTAAGGAAAAAAGAAAAAGGAGTGAAAATGGGGAGGGACGAAAGGGGAGGGGCTGGGCGAGCCCCCCTGCAATCCACATTTCTGGTAACGCCACTGAGTCAGTGAGGTATACGTTCCACGGTACAACATTCCAAGAAGACGTGTGGCAGCATCTGTAGGCCTACAGGTTGCACTCGTTACTTATAATACAAAGTGGCAAATTTACAGCAGCCGCAGCAGCAGCAGCAGCGTCAGCGGTGACGTAAAAACTCAACGGTTGGTTAACACGTGCAGGTCTGTTGTGATGGACTTACCTTTACAGATCGAGCGAGCTCTACGTGTCGGTAGTTTGACCTGTGCTCAGTCATAGGACCACCTGGTACTCAAAAGATGCCAGAAACAAGAAACCCAGCTGTCGCTAAGATAGCCGACCGTACTGGTTGTTGGTGACCTTTAAGGTCATCCAAAGTTGATGCTTTTTATCTCATCTGAAACGGTGTATGCCGCTTCCTATTAGTGATAAATAGTAACCTACAAGGTACAAGGTACACGGCGGACCACACTTGATAGAAGAAATACACCAGCTGTGTAACAAGCTGTGTAACAAAGCGTGGAAGACGGGTATCGCGCCTACAGAATGGAAAAAGTCAGTTCTAGTTCTGCTACATAAGAAAGGCAGTGCTATGGAATGC
>Ga0209454_1002628_pt1 | contig 12358 bp, 6 predicted proteins | sample WorMetHERISLAND1_2_FD_187400 | JGI IMG/M metagenome (GOLD analysis project Ga0209454, IMG submission 187400) | Marine gutless worms symbiont microbial communities from Max Planck institute for Marine Microbiology, Germany - Olavius geniculatus... | ecosystem: Host-associated > Annelida >...
GTGAACCTCGGCCCATTATTTACGGAGATTAAGCGGTGAAATCGTACCCACCCAAATCGACTTTTTCGAAAAAACCATATTTCGGCCCCTAAGGGGTGCTGCGCCCCAAATTTTTACACGCGCCATAGAATGACCAAGTTTTGCTAGCGCTTCTCCCACCGGAGACCTGGGTCCCCCTTACAATTTTTAAAGGGGGTCTAAAATTGGCCTTAATTGTAGCGAATTAGCCACCATAACTCAAAAACCAAAGGGAGTAGCCTAATGAAACTTTGCCACGTGACATAGTGCTAAGTCGGACTAAGAACGTGTGTACAAATTTTGGGGTGCACCGCCTCGCTAAAATTTGGGATAGCAAAAAATGTCCAAAATTCGGCGCAATCTAGGACATCTTTCAACTTTGAGCGCGAATATTTCTGGAACGGATGGAGATATCGACAAGCGGTAAGCGGCGTTATCAACTACCGTCCCTGCCGCGTTGAACAGAAAAAATTTGGTGAACTTTGGTCCACTAACTACAACGGTTATTTGGCTTATGTCTACCTACCCTAATCGACTGTTTCGGAAGACCATATTTCGGCCCCTAGGTGGTGCTGCGCCCCCAAATTTTTACACGCGCCATAGAATGACCAAGTCCTGCTAGCGCTCTTCCCACCTGGGACCTGGGTCCCCCTTACAATTTTTTTCAAAGGGGGTCCAAAATTGGCTTTAATTGTAGCGAATTAGCCACTATAACTTTAAGGTCTAATAGAGTAGCCTAATAAAACTTTGCTACGTAATGTAATCCTAATTGGGGCTAATAACGTGCATACAAATTTGGGGGGCACCGCCTCCTTAAAATTTAAAGTAACGAAAAACGTCCAAAATTCAGCGCGATTTAAGACAACATTTAACTTTTAGCGCAAATATCTCTGGAATAAATAAAAATATCGACAAGCGGTAAACGGTATTATCAACTACCGTTTCTCCCGCATTGAAAAAAATTGGTGAATTTTGGTCCACTAACAACAACGGTTAGTTGGCTAATGTCTGCCTACCCTTAGTCGACACTGTGCGTTCTGGTTTGTTAATGCGTTGAAGTTCGGGCCACGTGACTTTACTACGAGAGGAATGTGAGCCCCCTAAATTGTCCCCTTAATCGGACTTAGGGCGCCGGGCAGACTCATGTTGGGCTTTGCCCAAATTTCTAGTTTTGTTTTTTTTTGTAACGTTTTGTTGTGTAATGTGTATACTCCATGTACTTCGTGTGTCATTGCCACAACTATAATAAATAAACAAATAACCATAATCATTATTACCATATAAATTAATTCACATTTTTAGTATCAGAACAAGATGTAAAATTAGACGTACAACGAATAAACTTCGGTAAAAACAGTAAATATATCACAATGCAAGTAAGTCCGTCCGAGTAAAATCCTCACATATGCAATGACAATGTTTGTATAACGATGAAGACTAAGAAGCGAAAAATTGTGTAAAAAACTGCTGGTCTGCAGTTTATACAACAGTGACGCGGGCGACGAGTAAAAACACACATGTACGTCGAATAGCACAAGCAAAAGTCAGATATTTCATCAGTTTTCTTGCTGATAACAAAATTGTAGGTTTACAAAAATGTATGCCAATAAATGACAAATTATAGTTTCAACACTGACTCAACAAAAAGCAAAAAATAAGGCTCATAATGGCGACTATGAAACGAAAATTGGATTTTCTGAGTTAGGCCCATTTGCAAATTAATGAAGTTTTTCGCTTTAGTAGTATGGACATTGGACAGTGGCCAATTCTAAGGTACAGCTGGGGATAGGATTGGAGTTAAGGTGAGAGTTGGGTTGGGGTTTCGTTACGATGCAACACGTCTGTACTACTGGAGCTTCTTTATAACGAAGAAGAAAATCTTAAGGCAGAGCATTAGAAAGACGATCAGAATGATCGAGATGAGGACCGATTTGGGATCGCAGTAATTGAAATGCAACTGCACGGTGATGGGGCGATGCTTCAGTTCGCGGAGAAGCTCAAAAGCCACTGACTGCGGGCTGGTAGGCGAAGGCGGCAAAGCGTTGATGTTGCCACCTGCGCCGCAGAATGGGAACGGGCAGCGGAACTGTGACAGATCAAGCCAGTGCAGGGCTGTGGCGGTGGGAGCTGTAGGAACGGGGGTCTTGACGTCTGCAGCAGCAGCAGCAGCAGCAGCTCGGTGAAGATTGCAGAGGTCAAGGTCACAGAGACAGATCTCGAACGACGTCGTGTTCGCGCAGCCCTTCGTCGCCGGCGAGCCTTCAAAGCAGCTGTGAACGACGTCGTTCTCTGCAACGAAACATTGAAGAAATAAATTAAAACATTAGTTCTTAGTATACTGCTAAGTAGAAATCCGTTTATATTTTGTGTAGAACAGGTAGCAACTTGGTCGAGTTTATGAAGCAAGGCTTGGAGTGTAAAAATAAGTACCAGAATGAAAAATGTCGGAATGTGGTTAGAATCAAAATCTAATACTGCGTATTAAAAATATTATTTTGTAACTATCTCACGAAAGAAGTGGCGGTACCGAGCCAAAGTAGTGCCGGTATGTCATGCCGGCCCATGCCGGTAAACCATCGCTTGGTATTATAACCAAACGCCAAGGTCAACTTAGCCTTTCATCCCTCTGGGGTAGATAAATCGAGTACCTGCCTGTTTGGCTGGGGTCAAGACGGGTGCGTTCAGTTGTGTCACGTGGCAGGCAAAACTGTGTGATTCCATATGACAGGTGACGCTCCGTATACTCAGAGATGGGTTACCATCATAAACAGCTTTATAGGCAACCTTCAGCATGTTAGTATTAACTTGCCGTATTCCATAAGCAGGCAGGACCCCGCACCATCAGTCACGTGACACGACTGCCATTCCTCAGCGTAGCCATCGCAAGCGACTTGTCCTCCCGTGCGTGCTGAAGCGCTGGTGGCGCCCGCACTGTGCACACAGTCGTAGCAGACGAGACCGCTGGACAGACGAACGATCATCGAATCCACGATCAGTGTGGCAATGACTTCCAGCCACGCACTGCCCGACATGCTGTGTCTGCGCACAACAAGAACCAGAGTAATTTGCTGAAGGGCGGAATCGTTTCTCGTTTCTATTCACCGGTATAACAGCAGCAATTTGCAATTGCATGTATGTCTCGGTTAGAAAAGGTTCCACCGCCAAATGTTCTCGTTCCTGGGGGGTTTATCTAACACATTAAACTCTGCAAATGTAGCTGCCAAACAGCATCTTGATACGTCAAACGGTTTAAGCGTGCAGGGTGCAGAAATGTGACAGGCAGACCACGCTATGGAGAAATGTATGGTTATGGGCAGAACGGCTTGCACTGCAAATTCCGCCCATTAACAATAGCAACTATAGGCCCCGTACTATAGCGATCAGATCTCCTAAACCTCTGCCGAAAATAGTGCTGCCAGCTGGCGGATATAGGTCTAGCAATGTCAGGTTAAGCCCAAACTCAATTACGCCGACTTTCACCGAAACTTCCCCATAGGGAAAGTCGCAGACACAAGCCATCTTGACATGTCGAAATATTTGCGACATCGTCCTTGACAAGTTTGCGACAAACACGTTTGTGTCGCTCGATAATGGAATTTAGTCCGTTAGAATGCACAGCACAAGAAAAGTCGGCGACAAAATCAGCGAATTTGTCGCCGACTTTGGACACAGATTGCGAAAGTCGGCAACACAAATCATGGAAGTCAGCCACATGATTTGTGCCGAGGACTTTCATGATTTGTGTTCGCGACAAAGACCGCGACTTTTGTCGCAAAGTCGGCGTTAGCTTAATAAAATTTGGGCTTACGCGCTATCTCATAATGGCAAAGAATTATGGATGATGCAAAATTCATAAAAAACACGATTTTATAACTTCGTCGTAAACAGGAAGACAGAAGAAAGGGTGAATAGCTGAAAAGAAACAATGAAAAAAAGACAAGTGGAAGAAAGGGGAAAATCTTTTACAAAGCACTGCAACACGCATTTTTTGTGCTGTCATAAAAACAAAACACGAATGATCGCCCATGGACCAGTCTTGCTCCGTGGCTGGCTATAAAAACTTTAGCTAGTCTCCGCAAATCAGTAGCTACACACTTATCACTACACCCACAGATATGTCCTGCAGTGCGATGGGTAATACGTATCTCACCTCATAGTGTAGCGAAACCTTACAATAAACTGCAGAAAATGGGCTAAACACTCGCAGCAAATCTAGCCTAAACCAAGATCGACCTCGATCGATCTAACCGTGACGCCATCATCACTATATGACGTCATCGTTCAGAGAGCAGCTTCAGCGTCAAATGCGTAACTAATGCCGCGATAGACTTTAAGCTTATTTAGGGACTTGGGCTAAATGATAATTTGCAATTCCTACATATTTTATATACATCGGTTTGCAAAATCTGCGCTGACTGCTCGGACTAAAATCCTACCCACGTTTGCATTTCTTAGTCAATTTTTAGGCTTTCTCGAAAACAAAGTTCTGGGAGTTGAAAAGAAGAAATAATGATAATAATAAAATTTAAATACCATATTATGCGCGGGGTTTTAGGTCTGTCAGAGACAAATTAAATTACAGGGTAGACACGCATCAATGCCAGACGCTGCACCAGCAAACAGTAGGCCTAATGAAGTTAAGCAGATGTTAATATCGCGGCCGGATTATTTTTTTTTCGTCGTCATGTAACTGTGTAGTGTCTTCGTTTGATCCATGGAGAAGCAGAACTTGGTAACTCCCGGTCGCCGTTCGCACGTATTGCCGCTATCTGCATCAGATCGTCGAATAGTCTGACAAAAGTGCGTGCATGTAGGTACATGTAGCTTATATTTTATTCGACGGAGTGCCTCAGAAAGTTATAAAGTGTTTACACGATCCAGCAAACGTCCAGCATTAGCACGTCGTGTATTCTGAATACATTTGCTGGAAGTTTGCGGGACGTTTGCTGGATCGTGTAAACACCCCGTTGACGACGTCGTCATCGATGATCTGTTGTCTGCACGGCTGCTCTGTCAAGTGCCGAGTGCCTTCGGTCAAGCTGCAGCGGACCGTCGTTGGCTGCCGCCGCGTCTGAAGTCACCAGACAGCCAGCAGCAGCAGACTCAGTTAAGAGTCTCTTATAGGCTATCATGTCGCCACCGTCACGAGTCTGATAGGAGTTTGATACGACAGAAGCATTGTGAGCTTACACAGAGACGACCATTAGCATCGTCTGACAGCCATGTGCCGACTCGCCGTCCTACTGTTTGACTTTTCAGATCATTTCGAAGCCGCGCAAACTCTAACGTTAGATTTCATGTGGTTGTCTATTGCAGTGAATCTAGTATAATATACGCATTATTTTACGTTTACAGACTAAACTAACTTAGATATACGAACTTAATTAAAAACGATGTCACAAGCTTCCATGCAATGAGTCCAGACGTCTTTTTAAATAACGACGACATTAAACAGATAAATCTAGAACGTAAAGTTCAACTGATTTACAATAAGCAACGACAAACAACATCTGTTCTAAAATCTAAATAATCTTACTTAAATGCTGCAAAATAAAAAAAAACTGCTAGAATCTTTAGGCCGGATCACAAACTTCAAGGGGGCATGCCCTTTAATGTTTTTTGGCTGTGTTTAGCCTATATAGGCTACGGTCTTCTGCGACGGAGCGCTTCTGTTTCCCTTGACCTCCAAACACGCGTATACAGTCCCACTTCTAGCGAGATAACTCCAAGGTCACGCAAGGTCACGTCCACAATGCATTAGCAGCGGCGTTTATCAAAACAATTTTCGCGTCATCCGTACGCGCGTCGAAATCTGCTAATCGATCTATGGGCCCGTGTAGCGGGAAAAGATCAATATCAGGTCGGCTTTAAACTTGCCTTTTAATGTCCAGAGAATGTCAACCCGCTCTTGACCCGTGCCGAGAGGTCACAAGCGCAGAATTCTATGTGTCTTCTGATGTCCACCGCGCACCCTCGACGCATGCTTACAGTGCATTACGGAGAGACAGCGGTCACAATTCGCAGATAATTTAGCGCGTGCATTCAGCTTTCGCTTGCAATGAATTTCTCTTGATATATCTTGCGAGATACTTACTCCAAACAAAATTTTTGTTTAGCTTTAACTGTTATAGTCATTCCGTCGTTTTGGTCGACCGTCTAACGTCCGCGAGGCTACTGTCGTTTTTTATACAAAAAATACAAATGCACAAAAAGAAATGACTAACTGATAACGGCTGTAATTCTGAAGTAGGCCTATTCCTATTTCCAACGGATCATCAGTGATCAAAGTCTGCTCTTAGACGAAAAATAAGATGCTATACAGTCGCAGACACGACATAAGCCTATATACATGCGTCAAATATAATCGACCAATTTTGTTTCTATTACTGGCCTTCATGAGAAAGCCAGCCAATTTCGTTCACGGATGGATTAAGTTTACGCGCGCACTGTGAAACCCGAGAAGAATAAGCTATAGGTCTAATAAATCACGTATTTCTTTAAAAAACGAATTATTATTAAAAATATTTTATTTGATTATCTGTATTCTATGTGTTTCACTTCGAGTATTTTGTTGACTGATTTTTACGCGCGACAGCAGAATGCTTCGCGCGTCTTAGCCATCGTCTAGGCGTCTGTCCGTCTGTCCGTCTGTCTGTCTGTCACACTCGTGAGCTGTATTAAAACGGTGCAAGCTATGATCACGAAATCTTTACCCTGGGCTGCCTCAAGGTCTCTAATTTTTTGTAACAAAATTTCGTGTTCCTGGGTGCGGGGGTTCTCCTCGAACGAGGGCGTCAATGAGGAATACCCCCTAAAACGTTATTTTGCTGTTATTGGCTCGTATAGAGTAAAAACGGTTGCAGATCAGTACAGACATGCTACTTATCATAACAAGTACTGGTGACGGGTTTTTTAGATTTATCAACATCGATGACTTTGAACGACCTTGAACCCCACAAAAGGGGTTTTTAGTAAATTGTTTGCCATTTTGGATGCAACGCACATTTCAACACTGCATTGCGACGAAATGGCTGGAGATAGACCAAGACAACCTACGTATAAAATTTTTAGCATTACACGTAGATTTTAGCAGTCCAAGTCTCGACCTTTTAGGTTTAAGAAGGCCGGCGCAGGTGGGCGTCGAATACAGTTACCCCCCCTTTAAAAAGTGGTTATTTTACCGCTATTTGGCTCGTGTAGCGTGAAAACGATTGCAGACAGACGGACAGATACATGCTACTTATTGCAATAATAACAAGCTTTTTATTGTTGTGAACATCGATGACCTTGAACTTCTAAAATAGAGGTTTTAATGTTTTTTTGCAATTTGTGGTAGCGGCGTAGATTTCAAAGGTGAATTGCGTCAAAATGGATAGAGATAGATCAAGACAACCTGCAAATAAGAACTGCTAAGGCTGTCGCACGTCTCATGAGCTCTGCACAAATTTCTTGTTTTAAAATATTATTCTCTATATTGTTCTTTTGCTACCATAACGTAAAGGTGGCCGATTCCTGAAGTAGGCCTACAAGTCTTTATTGATCTTAATATCGATGTCTCTGCATAGGCTATAAGACATTATGTTGTTATTGTTTTGTTTTTGTTTTATTTGTGTTTCGCACGTGCGGACCGTCAGCCTAAGGTGCAAAAGTGTGCACATCAATTACAACTTTCGCAACTTTAGCGTAACCAAAGTGACATCTCCTGATTTATCTGCCGTGCGTAATGGGTTCGCAGTACGATCGGAAATAATAAACGTCGAGGCAAGTGACTGAGTTAGGTATAGGGAACAAAGGTGTTGTGGAACCGAATCATGTATCAAACAGCGGCTCGACAGTTAGCGCCTTGCGAGAGTTCTGCTTTAATTACTGACGCAATCGACCACGAAACCAACACATGGGCGCATCTAGCATTATGAGTTTCCTTGGTTTTTAAGATGTAGAAATTAAACAACTCCATATTATCGAATTGCAATCTAATCATTTGTGAGAATTAATCGTTTTTAGCCATCGTTGTCTAAATGGAAAAATCTTTATTCATTCACCACATAACGGTAACAGAAGAAACGTGACGACATAATTTCAAGAAATCACACATAGGCCTTACAAGAAAGAACTATATACAATGTCTTATAGATAGCAAAATAATTTGCTAGCTAAATTAAAATTCTCATATGCCAAATGTAGTTACAGCAGCAAAGCAACAACAACAACAATAGTCATGTTATTTGTTTCAAATGAGAGAAAAAGGTAATAACTTCACATAGGTTTTACATTTCTAAGTTAAAACGTGCAGCAAAAGTAATACTTCAGCTAATGTGTTGACCTTTCCCGGAACACGTCTGAAAACGGTCTGAATCTGCCCCTGTCTCTCCGATAGGAAAATGTTTACTTTTTTGAGTTGAACCGGACGTTTGATAGCTCGATCATTGATTGCAGCCTCTTCCGACAGAGCGTGGAAAAGTGTTCGGCATTGCATGATGTGTAATTCGAACTGTTGTGTGTATTTTGCGCCAAATCTGTCGACCCCACCCAGAATGACTTAGGGCGGGTTGAGCCATATTTATCATGTAAACGGAGTTTGATGTAGCAGTAAATTTAGGTTTAAACTAACTTTGTTAAAAACTCGCTGTGTTGTGTCTGTCAAACATATTGTTAATAGCCTAATTAACGACTAGGGCCTAGTTAAGGGTTATTCATTACTTTTCCTTTCTATGACATAATGTGTTGAAAGGAAAATTTATTAATAGCACTTAACTAGTCCCTAGTAGCATATAGGCTTATTAACAATAATGTCTGATTTGTGTGGTGAATAAAATTTTTCAAAAAACCAAAGAAACATCTGGATTATTTGAGTGTCACGAATCGCTGACGTTGTTGTTTTTATAATCGCGTTTCCTGCGTGTCTCGCACAAAATCCCAGTGGTCAGGAAAGCTCGCCCCGCGGTTTCCACGGCTTCCGAAGACTGCGACTGCATGTGACAGCGTGTTGCAACTAATTTGCTAGATACACCGATATCAGGTAGCCGACACTGAAGAAAAACAATTAACGCGATGATTCGCAGGATTCGTATTAAACCTAAATAGCGGGCTGTGAGTTTTTGAAACCACGGTCTAATTTCTTCTAGATGTCTGGACAAACTATACCATTGTCATGCAGTCCGTTTTTATCCAAAGATTATTTAGCATTTAGCAGCGATATTTAAAACAACAATATTTTGCGTTATTTTTATATTCTGAATTATTTTTATCAAACATAATACACAAGGAAAAACTCTTACAATGCCGAGTAACAACGACTGCAAACGAAATTTGGTCAATTTTTACCATTTACTTATATACTTTACGGTAACTGCGTGCAAAATAAAATTCAATGAATTAATTCAAAAATTGTAACTATTACTGAACAGTGTAGTTACTGCGAGTAAATAACTAACTAACAAACTAAGTAGATTTATAGGTAGGTAGCTGTACGTAGGGTGGATAAAATAACACCTTAACTGCAAAAGCTTCAAATGACTTGTTATTTTAAATCATCAGTTTTTAAAAGTTGGCGCAGTAGTTTGTTTTAGTTTTTTTTCTTAATTTTTGTGCTTGTGTTAAGCCTATAATAATGTGTTTTTGTGTGTTGGGCTTCGAGCTTGCTACTGAAGATAAAAAATATTATAAATAAATAAATAAACGAGAATTCCTAAAGTCTGTGGGAAAAAAAGCTAAGCCGAAGTAACTGACGAAATATAGGATATATCGCTACATGAATTCTTGAGTGACTGGTCAGTGGTCAATAGGAAGGGGCGCGTGTAAATAATGTGAAGCGAAATTTCTACGATCATTTAAATCACCGACAACCGAGACGACGTAAGCGAAGACTGCTGAGCTGCAATTAGTAATGTCACTAAATCGAAATTACCCATTGGCCGGTCGTCCTTTCTGCGCGGTATCGCTCTTCACCAACGAGTTGACTGGGACCAGGGTGTATATACCCTGACCGGGACAGGCTTTGCAGCATCCCGTGGTGTGTAGCGTCCATTTCTCGGCCAGCCGGCGACCCTCCTGTCACTCCAACGACACTACACCCCTGCTCTCTAACGTGTAGCCGATTAGCACCCCGGGGTTACAAAGACAGAATGATCTCCCCGTGGCTTCCGGTCCGGCAGTACTTGTTTGTTTTCCAGATGATCATGGATAGCGGGCAAGCACGGTGGTCGGTCGGTCTCTCACAGAGCTGACTGGCTGGCAGCGCGGTCAATTGTCATTTAGGCCCACCCATGTAGTGCATAGGCTTACGCTCGCTTACTTGCCACTTCATGATGGTTTGGCTTCTGTTTATTGTTACGCCGAGTGAGGCAGTAATGGTCAGCTGCAGATGCTGACGCTTTGTCCGCGTCAGTCCAGTTATCCATTCTCTCTCGTTCTACCCCAGCGATTTAGCTATTCCGAGTAGCTACGTGCTTCAACTTAGCTACATGACTGTTCGCATTTTGTCGAAATACACGAGCTTAAAATGTAACGTATAAAAAGTACGTCGGTCATCATCATCTTCATCATTATCGTCATCACGGGCATGCCGCGGACTGGAGGGTAGCCGTGTTCAGTCCACGAGCGGCTTCCGTCGTCCAGTCGTCTTCGATATTGGGCGTGTCAATCGCCATGCTGAGTTGAGTCCGTGGTTAAGCGGCTGAAGATCAGTTTCCAGAGTCCGTGTCTGAGCCAAGTGTCACGTGGACGTCCTGGGCGGCGCCTCCAGTTTTTGGAGATCCCGCAAATAGATGGAAGTCGTAATATATAAACGATTACGTTGACGTCTTGGTGACAATTTTCAGTATTGGTTTTTCCATGTTATCTTTAGTAAACTTTTTCTGTATTTTTTATTTTTATTTTTTGAATTTTAATTCAATGTCTTTAGTACTGGTATTAGTTGAGTTACTTCTGCATATACGTTTGTTATGTGCTTTCTTTATTAAATAAGTAAATAAATAAAAATAGGCCTACTTAGAAATACTTGAAGTATTTAATTTCAGAAGCGGACGATAAAAAGAAAACAAAGTCCGCAAACAAAAGATACATAAATAAAATGTATTTATAGGCTGTAAGATTGTACGATTTAGACTGTATAAGAAATATGTAAGGCCTATATTAATAAATTTCGGATTTAATTCGCTTTGGAGTCAGTGTGAAGACAGTAGGTCTCATTTTCACAGCCCATGAACCTTTCAAAGATTTTAAAAGTCAATAGTTTGTCTCTAGTGACACCGACTAGTCAGACTCGGCTAAACCAAAAATTAATATAAAAATCTTATAGGCCTACATTAAACCTATATTAATTGCCGGAACATAGGCCTACCATGTACTCAGAATGAGAATTCAGCCAGTGGAGCGGAGAACTTATCGCTGTCGCCATCTATCGAATAGCAGCGAATACATATACCGCCCACAACGTCGTTGGCCTATCGCAAATAAGCACCCTTACTTCAAATGCAACTTTTCTTCTAAAAGTGACATTTTATTGTTTATTTCGTCAGAATTAGGCCTAAGTCGGTAATATTTACTGCCACTTAATTTTTGGGAGAAATTGTTCATGTTTTGTTCAAGCGGAGTGGCAAAATAGCCTAATTAACACAAAAATTACGAAAATATAGACCTGGATAGGCCTACATTTTGTAAGGCAGCTAGCAACAGTAGTTAAATGAATTCACTTAGAAAACTGCTTTTAATTCGACGGCAGAACTTGATTCGACTGCACCGACCTGAAAGGAATATAACACTCTAACATTCCGGAACGAAAAGTTATGCAACAAGGTCAGTGACGACCACATAGACACACTTCTCGGATCTCTGAGCGGACTTCTAGGCTGCGGGCTAAGGAGGCGGATAACAACAAAACTTCTTGTAGCCGTACTAATTCTATCACAGCGTCCATATTACCCGTTTTGGCGACGCGCCAGGCCACCAGGCAGTTCCTAATAATTTTATAATAACTGCCTAAAAGCTGTTTTAGCCACCAAAACCCGAAGAATAGGTTAGTAACTGAGCAATGAACGCATAGTCCTCAAACTTGACCTAAATGCGGCCGTCCGCGTGTTGTTTTGACTTCCTTTTTTTCCGACCACGCCTAGCCAAAATGTACTTAAGATAACCCCAAGTAGCGATTTTAGTTGTCTTGCATTCACCCCCACTTTAAAAGAATTTTCGTCCGCGAAAATTATGCGATATAACGTAGACTAATGACCACTCTGTATCCACGAAACGTGACTGTGGACGATATAACTAATACAAGAAAAGTCATTGTCCAACTGATGAAAAAGTGTATACCTTGTTAAAGAAGTAATAGTCAAAATGTCCG
>Ga0209454_1002629_pt1 | contig 12357 bp, 6 predicted proteins | sample WorMetHERISLAND1_2_FD_187400 | JGI IMG/M metagenome (GOLD analysis project Ga0209454, IMG submission 187400) | Marine gutless worms symbiont microbial communities from Max Planck institute for Marine Microbiology, Germany - Olavius geniculatus... | ecosystem: Host-associated > Annelida >...
GAGACAATTGCGAATTGCTTTGGTGTAACAGTGTTAGATACTTAGGTGTATACATGACATCTTCAGCTGTATTCACTTGCTCCTTCAGCAACTCAAAAAAAACTACTTTTCGGGCTTTTAATGCACTTTTTGGTCGCGTTGGCCGTGCCACTTCACCCGACGTCATCGTACAGCTGTTTAAAGCAAAATGTCTGCCGGCGTTATACTATGGCTCTGAAGCTTGTCCTGTTAACAGAACAGTGACTAATTCTTTGCAGTATGTAATTAAAAGTTGTTTCAGCAAAATATTTCAGACTAAGTCTGATGATGTTATTGTTGAATGTATGAATATGTTCAGTTGTTTGCCTGTAGCTGATACAATTTCTAGACGTAAAGAACACTTTTTGTCTCGGCTCAGACAAAGTGATAACTTTTTATGTTATCTGTGCCGTCTTGCTGCATTTTGAGTTCTGATGGACATTATATTACATCTTTAAGTCTTAGTTAAGTTTTAGTTAAGTTGTATTATTTCTTTGCTGTTCATTTCTTGTCTACCGTACTACAGTGAATAAAGATGTGTGTGAAATATGTAACTGACCACCAGTTCAATGGTCAACATTCATAGGCCTATTGATGTGCATTTTAAAACTGTTGAAAGTAGTACAATAATGCACAAATACAAACACAACATCAGCTAGCTGTTCTAATGCCCACTTACCATTATATACAAAACACTTTAAGTTAACAGTTCTGTCACACAGAATGGCACACATAAGCTGTAATGCAACAAACACACTATGTACCAGAGATGCAATGACTATCTGATAATCAATATCGACCAATAGTGGGCTGATTTGCGGACAATCGATTTACATAGCTGGCTGATTATCGGCTGATTTTGTCAGACCATTTTACTGGTAATGTGATAAAGTGCAACATGTGATAGCACAGTTCGTAATTAGTTCCACTGAACAGTGCAGACATTTCTGACAGAACGATAACAAACAAGCATGTCCAAAGGGCCCAAGTCAGCCAAAATCCTGCTAATTTCATCAAGGTCAAGCTTGATGGTGGTGCATTTTGTAACTTGGTACAACTGTCAGTCAATAATCACTCCGTTCCTATGTGCCAGTTGACCAATAATTGACCAATGCTTTATCAATCTACGAGAAAAATCTTGGTGCAGCAAGCGAAAAAAACTTTTCCAGCAAACACTCCTTATCGGTCTCAGCAAAGCACAAGTAGCAGACGAAAAACAGCAAAAAACATGGACGATAAAGAACAAACAATAAGATACGGACCGACACATAACACTTATATAGTACATATAAACTTTAAACACATGCAAATTAAACGTCAATGCAGCAGATATAGCCAGTCTTAGTGAAAACTAGAGTCTTCGACGCGCAACACAGTACCATCATAACTGAACATTAGAATGAGCAAATGTCATTTAATGTACAACATCGTAAAACAACCATTTCATCTGACAAAATATAAAAACAACACACAGACGGGAAATAAATTACAATGGCTGTCATGACTTCACATCCATTGTAAGTTTTTCAGCCCAATCCCAGGAATCTGTCACAATAAATAGCTAAACTAACTATGCAGTCATTTTACAGTATCATCTAACAAACAACCGTTCGATTAACAACTCTAAATAGCTATGGCAAGCATCGCAATTCACGGTCAAAACTCCGTATAACAAAAGTCATCATTAACAACGTATTCTCGGCACAATATCTAAACTCTAGTCAAATCTGCAAACGGTTAACTACTACCCTAAGTGGAAGCTAAGTCCTCGGAATATTAAAAACACGGCACAATGGTAGGAAGGTTCAACAGTAAAGAAACCACCATAAACCAACACAAACCGGCATCTATGCTACCAATCGTCAACGAAAAGAACACGAAATCACAATGAAATAAGCATCATCCTATGTGACGGCACGTTCTGTCATGTGTGACGTCATCACAGACCTACGTTGAGTCACGAGTGCTGGCCATCGAATCCCTGCGTGATCAACAAACAGCAAAACTGCATAATGCCACTACCAGTGATGAGTGATGATGCTTTAAACAAACTCACATTTTTCCAAACAGTAACTAGGAATTATGAGGGCCATTCCATAAATAAGTTTACAAAATGGTGCCATTCCATTAATTCCTAAAATAGAAAAATCCAAAATACGTGTTTTGTAAGGAATTTAATTCTGAACATACATGGAAATTTTTTCAATGATGACATCATTATTGTGGCGTCATCTGCTAACAGAACACTGTGTATTTGTGTATTATTTTCCCAAACAATAACGTATCATGACGCGCAAGTGACAAACAGCATAGGAAAGAAAAAAATAATCTTAACAAGTTAATGTCAGCTAAACATTTGTACTTCATTTTTCAACAAATCATCCGAGTTCGCACAAACATTTAACCTATCTGTCAACAAGCTTCTGAATAACTGATGCACAGAACGATGCTGGCTGCGGTCAAAGCCACTGACAAATGACTGATTGCACCTCGGTATCTGATGCAAATTTCTGCCCATCTAGATTGTCTTACACCAAACGTGTACTATTTGCATTGCATAAAAACACTTGTTGCCAAATACTGGATGCATCTTCAGGTGAATATAATGTGCATTCAGTTTTTGCCCACAAAATAAACATAATATCACGCTGTTCGTTATAAGACAATTTCAGTGGCAACATCACCTTATTCAATGTTTATATATCACGACACAGTAACATCATCCTAATAAAACTCACATATGGTACTCAGAATTAAATTCCTTACAAAACGTATATTTTGGATTTTTCCTATTTTGAGAATTAATGGAATCATGCCATTTTGCAATCTTATTTATGGAACGACCCTTGTACAAAAACGGTGGCATGGCAGCATAACAATAGAGTGCCAAATGCAACGTCATGGGTTTGACTCAGTGTCAGGTTACTATCAAGTGGTTACTGGTTGGACGAGTGACTGACTGTCTGCAGACAAAAAAAGGTATATAACTAACACCAAGGTCAACTCAGCCTTCCATCCCTCTATGGTAGGTGAATCTAGTACTGGCCTGTCTGGTTGGGGTTACGGCAGGCTGCATTCACCTGAGTGTGGTGGCAGGTAACTGTCTGATCCCGCATGGCAGATGAAGCTCCATGGGTCTGAAACGGATTTCCCATTAAAAGCTGTACACAACCTGTAATCTTCAAATTTTCTATATCATATCTGCCAAATTGCTATCTTTATTAACATGCCACACTAAGGCGTTTCTGACTATTAACTTAGAATATTAACTTAGAACAGAAAGACCAGCTGTCACTAGGGTGAGTCAACTGCACCTCTGTGTCCGAAGGCCTGCAAATGTGGATGCAGCTTCTTACTTATTTACGTAACTTTGCATCTAATGTAAACTTTTGACAGAGCGCCATGACTTGTAACCTACTTAAAAATCATGCAGAAAACAGTCAGCAATGCAAGTATTTAGGGTGCAGTCTGTGCCCCAGGTTGGGAAAATGGAGGGTTGTAAAACATCCGACTATTAGCTTCTTTAGACAGTTTTCCAGTAGGATGCACCATTGAGCCAGAATACCTAAGTAACAGAAAACAGTTGAAAAAATCGAACCCGAGATTAAAGCTGGTAGACAGATGTAAAGAGTCAGGTGGCAGCTGACGTTCCAACAGCAGGACCACCACCGAAAGTGACTGGACTGCTGCTGCGTCGCCGCTCGACCAACTCTGCGGTCGGGTTGAGTACCACGGTGGCATGGGCGGAATGACTGCGCCTCTCACGGGGCCCGCCGCCACCATGACTGTGCTCCAGCGGCGGCAGTTTCAGCGTAGCACTGCTGTTATTAGCAGCCAGCAGGCAGAGGAGGCTGAGTTGATCAAAATGTGGACCTGATTCAACAAGGACGACCGATGCGCGACGGCATGGTGTGCAGGTCGTCTCACTACCGAAGGCTGGCGCAGGCCCCCGACGTTTTGTCCACAGAGACACGGCAGCGATTAGTTCTGCAGCGCCGGGTGATGGAGCAGAACCACGTCTTGCCATACACATAGACACTGCCGGCGGCGTCAACCGTGCTGGACATGCCACCGGCGCCGAACCACGACGAACACCCTTGTACACTCCATTCAGCACTGCACCATTCAACACACTACCTCCATCAGCAGTGGCACAGATAACCGCTGGGGTAGTGGGATCAACGCCACTTCCAGAAGTTAGCTGAAACGTACCTCCATCCCAACAGGAGCGCCTTGCGCTTTCAGCATCGGCGCGGCAAATGCTGTCCGTTAAAATAACGTCCTTATGATGCACGCTGTTCTTGCAACAGACGCTGTTTGGCAGCAAGGAGGATGAAAAGTCCAACTGGTTCGAGGTATCGGAGCAAGGGAAGTCTGGGGGTGATGGTAGGGCTGTGGCGGGGGGCGTGTCCTCTGCCAGGGAGCTCAGAAGACAGACTCTCCGACAGGACACATGCTGCTGGGTGGCGGTTCCTCCAACGACTGGACTGCTACCCCGCCGGACAGTCGATCCGGCGACGCTCGTAGTGGACAGCAGTGGGGGCATGCTGGCACGACGCAGGGCACTCTCCCCCGTCTGAGATCCCCCACCGGTTCCACCCTCTCCACCACCTCCACCAATCACGTGGGACCCCCTGCTGAGTTCAGCAGACACGCTGAGCAGGTGTCGGTGATAATCGCCCTGGTCGGCGTTCGATGGTGTCGAGTCGTCCGAGCTGTCAGCAACTGTCAGTAGGGAGAGGTTGTCCGTACTAACAGACTGCCAGCGACGCAGGTTTGACTGCAGGTTGTCAAGCAGCAGTAGCGACAGTGGCGACACCAGCAGACGATGCCACTCACTGAACAGCGGATGCACCACATTGCAAATGAATCCTACAACAGACAGCATCAATGCCAGCTATACTGGCAACAAACACGAAGCTTTTTTGCAGCACCCTATATGCTCTACACAGTTTTCTGACAGACACTTGTGAAGATTTCTGTTATGATTTTAGGGACTTATAGCGCAATTTGGGTAATGTGTATTCTGTTTTGTTGTAAACTTTATGTAATCAGTGTTTATATATCCAGCATCTGCTGCTGATCATATTAAACAAATCAATCAATCAATGCATAATTAACACCCAAAGAACATGTCTTGAAGATGCTGCAAGCAAGTATCGAACTTTGTCATGTCAAGTTTTGAGTTTTCACATCAAAACCTAATCCGACACATTAACACGAGCCCTGAGCCTAATCCCCACAATAATGCAAATCAAATACCGCAACTCGACAATTTCTGGCTACAAATCATCGAGTACCAACAACCGACTGTTGATGCATCAGCGAGCTTCACAACTCGGCGATGCTTCAAACATCAAGTCACAAAAACTTGAAACTCAAAAATCCACACAACACTTTTCTAGCCTCGCTACAGGCTGGATCACTGCAATAACCTTCTACCAACTCAATTATAATATTCTGAAACAATATATCACAAATGCTAGGTTGCTATGAATCAAATAGTACTACACGATACGACATACAATGCAAACGTACTGATGAAGCAATCTTTTCTACTGTTTAGAAAAAATACGAGACAACCTTAGCTGTCAGAAAACATGCCCAAAAAGTCCTGATGAGATTATATAAGACTGACGCTATATGGACAATTCTATTATGGCCTGTGAGGTCTCTTAAAACAAACTAACCCAAAAGGAGGATCGAAGGAGAAACTGGATAACCAAAATTTACACAAAAATGGCAGCTAATGGTAAGTATGCAAAAACATTGACTATGCATAAGCTATGTATTAATCATTAAATCAAACTAGAAATTCTCAGATTAACCACAACTTTGTTGTACACTGAAAGTGAAGTGTAATGGTTAACTTGCCGGACTGAACGAGCATGACAGTGTCGGAGTAGCGATCACAACCTTTAGAAACCGTGAGACAAAGTCTTCGCTCCTGATCACCTACAGCAATGCCAACACACAACTGGCTCTTTCTCTGGCTTGGCGGCATAATGGTTAAGACATCAGACTTATGGTTGAGAGGCTGTGGGTTCAACTCCCAGTCAGGTCGCTATCAAGTGGTGGATGGCAGACTGTCTGAAATATAATCAACGCCAACGTCAAATTAGCCTTCCATCCCTCTGGCGTAGGTAAATAAGCACAGGCGGCTGGGGTTACATTGGGACATGCTTACATGTATCAGGTGGCAGGTAACAAAACACTTAGTGAACATCTCATATGGCAGGTGACACTCCGTAGCTCTGTGATGGGTTACCACTAAGAGCTACAGACGAAGACCATTATCCCACAGCTGGCAGTGTAAGCAGGTGTCTGAACATAAGAGCCATTATTATCTCTGCAAGTATACAGACCTCATCAAGTTACACATAATGAAGCACTTCAGTTGTACAACCATTATAGTCATCTAAAGACAAAATTCCATTACACTGACTTTCACCGAAACTACCCCATGGGGAAAGTCGTAGATACAAATCATGAAAGTTGCGAACACAAATGGTAACAAATCATGAAACCATGAAGTTTTAGAGAAAGTCGCGGACACAAATCACGAAAGTCGCGGACACAAACCATCTCAACATGTCGAGATGTTTGCGATAAAGTCCATGACAAGTCCGCGACAAACTCGTTTGTGTCGCTCTAATGGAATTTAGTCCATTATAATTCATGTGGAAAGTTGGCGACAAAGTCTAGGACAAAGTCGCAGACACAAATCATGAAAGTCGGCGACGTGATTTGTGTCTGCGACAAGTCCGTGACTTTGTCGCAAAGTCGGCATAATGGAATTTGGGCTAAATGGCTCAAATCGAGCAGTGAACATCAAGGGGCGAACAGCGTACGTACCTTGAAGATAAAATTCCTGGCAAATCATTTCACCCCAGCGACGACTCAACTTCCATGGACGACAAGGATTGCCAATATCAGCACATTTCAGTGCCACCTGGCCACCCCACAAGAAAGTAATCTTAATAAAATTAGGACTGCAACCAATAAAATTTTTAAAAAATTTTTTTATTAATCTTCAAAAATTTATCAATTAACTTCGACTACTTTTTGTAGCCAATCAGAAGACTGTAAACTGCAGAATTCAACTACTGCTTGCTGTCATTTTTCATGAACCGAAGCAAAAATGATGACGATGATTGCATCATGCAAATATTGACTACAAGCCCTATGTGAAATAGCTCCTTGCCATTGTCGACTACTGGACTTTACAGTCAACTGGAAATGTGCAGTTTAGTGATGTTTTGGGTCCAAAATTTTGATCAAAATCTTATGAATTCAAATAATAAATTAATAATAAATTGATTTTTAAAATGACTGATCAATTAATTAATTGTAATTTCCACAGCCATAACAGAAAACAATATTTTCCCAGTGCTGGTTTCGCCTAGTGTTTCAATGACACAATATTACCACACTACTCAAACTGACATGGCACACAAGGATGCTAAACAAACCCAATATATCCACACGTTCTTCATGCCTCATTATTTTCTGCCCTCTAAAAATCGAAGAATAAACGCAAATCAGAACCAAAATGTTTGCCAGTGCTAGATATGGCCAATGATTGACACAAACTTCAGCGATCAGTTGCCAAAATGTCAAAAAAACTGCTTGTAAAGCATACCAGAATGTTTTTCTCAAAAAAGAAATGTTGGTATGCTTTCGAGGCAGGCGACCAAGAAGTGCCGATATGCCGCACCAGTCCACTTCAAGCCCCGCACTACAGAGAATACAATTACACCACTATTCCACTCCAATTACGCCTCTACTCCACTAACCTGCAGTGCAAAATTGCGGTCAGATTCCACTTCACTGACATTCAGACTTCCGCTGTCTAGACGACTCTGAAATATTAATACACAATTCTCATCTATTCACTCCCACGCACCTCACTGTTTCCATATAATCAAAGTGCACATTAATACACTTGGACTGGCAAAAAAGCAAACAGTCAACGTAGAAAACTCTTGGTACTACTGGCAGAAATATTATTCCCACTCGATCACCAGCAAGACGATATTCTTCATCACGGAAGCAGTTTATTTCACAATGCAGCAAACAGTCAAGTCATCAACATACAGAAAACTCTGAAACAAGTTCAGTGATGGACACTTATTGAGTTTTTCAGTTCAGGTTAAAATCGTACAGCAAGTGTAAGCGAACCTGCAATCGGTAGAGTATTTCGTTCTGCTTCGAGATGTCTGTGGCCAGAATCTGAGTCTTGGTTTGCCACAGCAGTTTGGACCTGCAAAAAGCCATCACAATTGCAATAATAAACCTGATCGACCATCACTGACATGGAAGCACGATTAAAACAACTGCTCACTAATGCAAATACACTCTGTCTCAAACGCCCTCCCCCCCACAGCATTTTCAAATAACTTCAACAGTCTTGGTTTAATATCAACAAATTTTGGTACGAAGAATCGCCATATAATAGCACTTAATATCACTTACAACTTCGTAAAAAATTTTGTAATTAACGTTGCTGTTTCACTATCCAATTTCTTGGCTCTCAAGAACAAAGTATAATGACAAATTAAAAGCTACAGCAGAGGATGACAAAAAGATTAATGGCCTCGTAATGTGACTACCAACCCAGCAGAAATGAATTAGCTGTGACCCTGGAAACAAACAAAATGCAGACAGTAGATCTGTATGCAAAAGGTCCATAAGTCTAAGTACTTATGTATGTTGAATCAGTGGAAAGATAAAACAAAGTTTATGCAAAAATTATACAAAAGCAGCCAAAAGAGATAGCAACCGACCATGCTTCGATGGTGAAGTGATCACAGATATGCGAACATTTCAAGAAGCAGACTAAAGAATGCCAGTGATGATTTTCCAGCACCGAATCACTCTGCAGATGGAGAGACACAACAAAACACTCATCAAACAATCCATCAATTGCTCAGTCGATAAACCAACCAATGAATCATTTTATTTCATCAATGAAACAAAAAAAATCAGGCAAAAAATGTTTGCAGCAACAAACTCTGCTGTGAGAAAAAAATGCCAGACTCATCGGAACACACGTGACAACAATAACAACATGCAAACACTGACTATTGCTTTTCACAACAAATGTCAGTCTCATAGCCACAGTTTAACGGCACGTATCACCACAGTGTAGCATTTAAATGATGAAATATCATTAGTATTTCTGCCACAATATCTTCCAGATAACAGCTCATTACCAGTGACCACTTAATATTTAATGAGCAAACAGAAAAAAAACACAGACGTAATTAACTTGTGTACTAACAAAAACAATCAGCAAAACATAAAAGTTTACAATAAAGGTTAAAAACAAAAGCAAAGTACACTGTATACCTGATATAGGGCAACAAGCGGATTGTCAGTGGCCACAAGAAACATCTGGTTGAGACCAGGATGATCAACATCATGACATACAGCAGCAAGTAAACACGACAGTCTCTCCAGTCCATTCATACAGCTTGACAGCTAGACAAATCAGTCCACCAATAACAACTAAGTTTACACAAAGTGAGTGACTGAATGTCCCATTCCCCTCGACACATTCCAGGTCATTGCAACGACGAGTCTTCCAAAAACCTGCACTGGAACTGACAACGAAAAAAACAACGGGAAAATAGCACGAGAACATGACAACTAAATGTGGAATGCTCTCCCAGAAAATATTGTTGCAGCCACATCCCTGGCAATGTTTAAAGTTCAACTAAACGATTTTGACTTGGCTCAGTTTACAGTTGTTTTAATTTGGTTTTATTGTTTTGTCTTATTTGTATGTTCTTTTTTTGGGAGGGGGGTTCATGTAAGAGGCTCTTGTAGCCCTTTGTGCTTTTGTTCAAGCTCTTTCACTATTCATTTTGTCAATGCCTTTGTATTTGCTTGACTAAATAAATGATTTGATTTGATAAATAATGATAACAATCGGTCTAGACACAACTGACAATACAAAACCAGATTTTTTGTACAGCATTTTAACAGAAAATAGACAGAGCCTATTCTATAGCTCCTGAGACTATCGTGAGACTGCTCTGGTAAGTCTGGTTGTGAATCTTTCGCTGGCTGGTGTCATCTGCTTGTTTCCTACACTAGGCATCAAAAGCCATATAGCAGATGCTTTAACATTCCCGCCTCATAAACAAAAGACAATAAGTAAGTAACTTATATAGCATGTTAACTCTAATAACCTCAAACACACTCAGTGTGCTAGTAGACAAGAAGTAAAAGTGTTTTAGATGGTAGACAGAGAGGTGGTGCTGCATTAAAAATGTTTCATTCTGAGTAGCTAGTATTTTCACATAGCCACACTCAGGCAAGACTTATTTCAACATGCGTAAATAGTAGGAATGTGGTCTCAGTCAAGACGTCTCAGTCTCGAGACGGGTCTCGAGATGTATTAGCACCTCGTCTCGGTCTCGGGCATATGAGACTCGGGTCTTGTCTCAAAGCAATACGTCTCGGTCTCGGCCCAATAGGCCTCATCTCGGGTCTCGGACCATTGCGTCTCGTCGAGACGTTTTGTGCAAACGCAGGAGATGCAGAACTGTAGTTAGACCAATACTAACCAGCATGACATTATGCCTTACCTGTAGTTTGTGGTTTAGACATATTCGTCTACAGTGCATTTTACTCTTTCGTTCACTTATTTATCATAAAGCAGAATTATGTCATGTCAGTCTCTTTTTGTCATAAAATGATCTAGTTGCAATGAAGATAAAGTGTATGATATCAGAATGAATACTATCAGCCAAATGTAGACAAAGTAAGGTGATAATCAGCTGTAGTTTAGTAATTTCAGCTGCTTGCAAATTGCGATAAACCTATTGTGCCACGTCTACAGCACTGCAGTTGCAATTCTCTATGGTGCAAGCTGATAATTTATCAGTGATGTCAAAATGAGCTAGAACATGACAACATTTGAACATCAGACTAACATGGCCGCCTGAAATGCTATTTCTGACATTTACATGCCATTTACTTAATTGCCAACAAATCTGCAAAAGCAAAAAAAAACAATGCATCATAAAGTGGGCAACAGTAAATGAGCTTGAATGCTACCCGGTTGCAGACATAAAAAAACTTCATAGCTCTCATAGAAGTAGTCGCAGTTTTCACATAAAATAGTGTGATATAGCAGTATTTAGCAACTTGGCATTAAGCTTAACAGTCATCGAAGCCGGCGTGACAAGCAGAAGCTGTCGCTGAAAGTGGACACTGATAAACTCTACATCCGTCTTAGTTACATCTTGAAAATTTCTTTTCGTTGCAGTCGGTTTGAACCTTGATCCTATGAGAAAACCACAACAGCAAGGCACACACACCGTGACTGATGATCGATTACCAGGCCTAGGCCATTTCTGTCATGTACAAAGAACCCACAATATCACAAATACAAGCACCTACCATGGTGCAAATCAGTTGATCCATATAAGATTTTGTCATTTTCAATGAGTTTCATCATAAACCTCGAAAAATGTCTCCATGAGACCATGAAGCTCCCGAGACTCTCGAGTCTCAGCCAACGTCTTGGAAGCTGTAATGTCTTGTCTCAGTCTCATCTCAAATTTTATATGTCTCGTCTCAGACAAAATTTCGAACGTCTCGGTCTCAGAAACATGGGTCTCAGGTCTCGTCTCGGCTCAGAAGGTCTCATGCACATCCCTGATAAATAGAAACACAAACCTTAGTCTCAAGCATGAAGCAGTTGACTGCCTGAGTAACATCGGCTGCGTGTACAGCGTTGTGATACGGGTTCTGATGATATCCATCTTCAACTAGACCTTAACGACAACAGCAATGAGTACGCATAAACAACCGAGCAGTATATATCAATGCCACCAAAGTCAAGGGCTGCCATAGCCAAGTCTGCCAAAGTCAGAGATACAATTTATCCCTATATACCTAACCCCATCCCTATCCCTCACGATGTTCGGAATAAGACCCCATAGGACTAATTAAATGCCACGAGACAACAGAATGCATGCAAAAATCAGATGAAGAAATAACTAGGCACCATGCTGACATACTGTTGGCCGTCTGCTTAAAGGTCCATGGACACCAAAATTAACGTATATATTTTATCCCTTTTCCTAAAATTGCATAATGTTCTGATAATTTGGACAGTTATATCAGCGCCCAGTGTTTTGTCAACATGGAGAAATTTACCTTTGAAATCGACGATCTACGAAAATCAGGTAGAAAACATGCTGCCATATTGGCATGTAGGCGCCCCCTGTGACGTCATCACTCTAGCCAATAAACATCACGAATATTAATCGCCTAGCCTAAACTGATGACGTTACTGGCTAGGCGATTAATATTCGTGATGTT
>Ga0209454_1002630_pt1 | contig 12356 bp, 8 predicted proteins | sample WorMetHERISLAND1_2_FD_187400 | JGI IMG/M metagenome (GOLD analysis project Ga0209454, IMG submission 187400) | Marine gutless worms symbiont microbial communities from Max Planck institute for Marine Microbiology, Germany - Olavius geniculatus... | ecosystem: Host-associated > Annelida >...
GTATATAGCTGACCCCCTGTACATAATTTGGCAGTGTATTGGGGGGGGGGTTGAGAAAACAGTTGGGAGGTTCAACCCCCCAGCAATTCAAACACTGACTAGCTAGCCCCCCTCCCCTATAGTTTAATCGTTTCATGTTTGATCACTTCTTAAACTTTTATGCTTTAGATATTTTTGTGTTTATGGTCAGTGTCAGTCCTTGAACCTATCCGTCCAGCTTACGTGCATTTAACTTTTCATACTGATTTTCACACTAAGGGAAATGTATGTAGGCCTATGCATAAACACTTAGAGTACAATGGCAAATGAACTACCAAAAATTCTCAAAAACACTGAAAAAGTAACACTGGACGCAGTTAAAGTGCAGTAAAAAGTTGCGAGATTATGAAGGTAAATGCTAAATTGACAGCGAATCCTAACTAAATTTAACATGTGTCAGTAGCAAACAAACAGCATTCAAGTACAAAAGATACCCGGCTATTGTTGCAAAAATCGCCAAAATCGTTTATAACAAGTTCGATATCGGTATAATCTAGCAGAATCTACATCTATACCTATATATAATGAGCGCGACGATGATGGTGACGCAGACTACAGGCACGACCACGGCGACTATCACAGTGCTGTCTATACACACAGCAGAACGTAGGCCTACAATCAGCGTTCCTATTAACCTTAGTAAATAAAATTGTTTTGAATTAAGCCAATGCTAGTAAGCCTATTATCGGAATGGCATAAAAATCACGAGACGAGATGAAGATGACTATGATAGTTGTGTGAAACAATGAGATGACAGGTGATTGCTGTCTCCAGAGGCGTCGATTGTAGGTCTACATTAAGGTGCCATCGGCTATTCAACGTCTAATCAGCAATTAGTATACAAGAGCCATCCCAAAAGTTTCTGGCTTCGATATATTAGCCTTGACAATATTTTTCACAATTTATATATCAGTGAAACGTACATTCTTTACCGACTCACACGAGTCTGATGCGGATATGACGTCATTGTACAGTGTTCCTGCAGGTCAGGGAAAACTGGAAAAAGAATTTGCGTGATCAGGGAAAGGTCAGGGAAAAATATTACTTTTGAAAAGTCAGGGAAAATGATCCTGGATCATGCAGACTGCAGATATCTGTGTTTTTGTGTCTCCAAATATTGAAAAGCAGGCAAATTTGCAGCATCCATTAAACCTCCAAAAGCTAGAAGTGTTTCAACTTAAGCCCTCCTGACCCCCCGACCAGGGCCTCTGTCATTTGCATATTGCTCCATGAATACGGTTTTATTACATTATGATGTACGAGCGTACCATTTCTGACATTTGTGCGATAAGGTTACTGTTTCGATAAAGGTCAGGGAAATTGTCATTCCAAGACTTGAAAAGTCGGGGAATTTTGCTACAGAAGACCTGTAGGAACCCTGATTGTAATTTATGACGTCACAGAGCATTAAATAGAAATGATTTCCAGCGTCAACGGAAACAGCCTCGGGTCATTCATCATGAAATGCTCTTATTTGCGATCCGCGCAGATTTAGGTTATCCTAGGCTTATATTAATCGATTTAAGTGAGAAATTCATAACCCTATTTGTCAGGGGTTTCACAAAACAGATACCACGGGACCCCACTTTTACAAATCCAGCTAAAGACTGCAAAATTGTCATGTTACTATAGCGAGGCTTATTTAAGTTATTTCGTTAGCGCTCCAAATCGTTTCGATTTAGTACTGTATGACGTCATGAATTACAGTGACGTCATATCCGCAGCATGAATGTGAGACTGCGTCAGTAAAGGATGTACGTTTCACTGATGAATAGATCGTGGAGAATATTGTTGTCCAATAATATGTCGAAGTCGGAAACTTTTGGGATGACCGTCGTAATTAGTTTAACTTCGTTTTATATTTTGTGTAGGCCTAGTTCTACTTCGCGCACAGAATTTGTAATAAATGACTATTAATAACTAAGCAACGACTCACAACAGCGCAAACTCGTCGAACCTTTTACAAGCTGTGTCTTAGAATGCTCGGTGACGGCGGTAGGCCTAGTTGTCATCGGTTCAGGCGTAGTTGTACGATCATAACAAGCTATCGACACGTCTTCGTTATGATCGCAGTCGTGCTTGCCCCATCCTCCGTGAGAGCAGTCATTCAGTCCGGTGTGACATGAGTCCGTGCATGCAAGATCGTCCCACCAGATCGGTCCACTGCCGGGCGAATGCACATCGCTCAGTACGTGGCCCACGTGCCTACCATACAAAATCATCAATTGATTCATGGGTGCCCACAACCACCGGCGTCGTAGCAATGGAAGAGGGCAAGAGGCAGCTGCCTCCCCCTATATTTTGGGTTTTTGTCAAAAAAATTGGTCCAAAAACGCAGAATTTAGGCCTGAAACCCACCCCCCCCGTTTTGGAAAAATTTATGGGCAAAATTAAAACTTTGAGCATCATAATCTCCTCTGTCAGAAATTTGCAGCTGTCTGTCGGAATTCCGTCGGACATTTGTAGTATGCATTCGAAAAATGCAACTTCCTGTCTTGCCTACTTTCTAATCCACGACGCCGCTGCCTGCAACCATGACAGACAGGTCTGTTAGGGCGAGGACACGGCCGGGCGACACCGCCACTTACCTTTTTAAGAGATAAGAAGAAGGCACATAGGCTACTGTAGCTGAGAAAATTACACATTTACACAATTTTCAACGCACCTTGATAATTTTTTCGTGCTTTGTATATACCGTATCGCAGTTTTAAACAAATCGATAAACATATGTTAATATTCAAGCATCCGCCACTTTTTAGGACAATGCAACTCCTGTGACCCCTGGCTGTTTCAGTGTAGGTGCGTTCCGGTGTTCCAATCCAATTAGGCCTCGTAGCTCTGTTCTTTGTACGGCAGCAACTTTGTTATGCGTAAGCCTAATTATTTGGTAAGCTTTTCTTATGATATTTTTTTAAAATCGCACTTTTTAAAAAAGTTTTGTAAGTCTGAAGTCTGATCATCCCAAGATTTTTGCAAGTTCGTTTTGCAAGTTCGTTTTTAAAAAGAAGGCAGCTGGGCAAAACAACATACCCGAAGCCGAGTGCGCTACAGGCAACTTTTGCTTCGGTGTCGCTGAAATGATCGTCGCAGACTGTGCCCCAAGTTCCGTCGTGAATGACTTCCAAACGTCCTTCTGACCCCCCGCTGACTCCGTTCTGAACCAGCCTTACTGTAGAGCCTACAATGTACATGTACAAAAATTTTCCTAAGACGTCCATCGATGGATCATAAAGCGGCAATAGTTCGTGTGCCGACATGACGAAAATAATGATCACGACACAGAGAAAAGTGGTAAGCTAAACTGCATAAAACAGCGCATACATGACTAGACGCGACGTAGACTAATACGTATATAGTTTTTGAAATGCTAATTGTAAGACAGTAAATTAGCGCAATAGAGTCAAACCAAACGTCCAAACCTCCAAATCTTTTACGTTTTTAACCCCACAATAGACGTAGGCCCCTAGCCTTACATTAATAGAAGACCATAATTATGTATAACTGCTACGTGACGGAAACATTTTGATTTGATGGTGACAGTTAACGCTGAGGTTACCGTTGGAGACCAACGGTGACTAAAAGGGTTAAACGCAGCACGTATACAGCGGCAGTGAGACATATACCTCGTTCCACAAGACTATAGTTAGTGGTCAAACAAATGCAGATGTCTAACGACAGTGAAATTCTAGACCTGTAGCAGTACACGATATTGAGACGTCCTCATTGTGACCACAGTTGTGAGCTCCCCATCCGCCATGTCTACACTGCCTAATGTCGGTTTCATTGCCACGACACTGAACATCATCTAACCAGATCTCTCCACTGCTTCTTTCGTACTTGTTGCCGATGAACTGTCCGTTGTGTCTGACAAAACGCGTTATTTTCTACATATTTGAATTTATTACCAGAAGACTTACTATACGGCACTTGGCTGCTGCGAAAAAAAATAACTAAAGGGCCTAGTTGCTATTTTGTAGCGCAACCTCTGATGCAAATTGCCGATATCACACAAAACACAAATACTTTATTGCTCAGCTGTAGCGATATATGCGTAGTTGCGTACGATATTTGAGGAAAATTAATTTTTAAAGTCAACGCCTAACAGCGACAACAATTTAAGCATCCAAGCCACGTCCCTTTTCAATCGACTGGAGTCAAAATTTGCAGGCAGTTCCTTGTCGTTGAAAATCGATCTTGAGGGGTTTCGTGGTAGGCCTAGTGAACGGCAGCCGATATGCCACGCCGATTCTACGGTCGCACACTCGCAATATCTTACTGCCTACAAGCAGTAAGATATTGCGAGTTTTTTGCATAAGCTTAGTCTTACTATGCAAATAAACGTTTTATCTAGTTAATTTGGATTACCGGTATGTCTATTTACAGTGGCATAAAGGGGTTGAATTTGATAACTGTACTGTGCACGCAAGCTTCACTTAGGGCCTATACCACTGCAGACCATGGTCTGACTAAGGTACACTACTAACCCAAAGCCGAGTTGATAGCAGACTACTCTGGCGTCGACCTCGCTGAAGGAGTCATCGCACACCGTCCCCCAGACTCCGTCGTGTCGAACTTCCAAACGTCCTTCGTACGATACACCGCTTCCTGCCAGTCGAACGTACTCGTTCTCATTGCTGCTCTTTAGACTTTCTGTCAGAAACATGAACAAAAAGCCAGACTGTCGCTATGGAAGACTCGCTACAGTCAAAATCAAATCAAAATCAATATAGTTTTATTAACAGCACCAAATACTGTTAAAGGAATGGAAGGTCAGAAGAAATCTGACATCTTACACCATTTCTAACAAGTTACATGCTTCACATACAATTTATAAAATCAAGTTCGTGAATCTATTTTAAAGACATACAGTGATGGTGCCAAGAAAATATCACTATCAATGCAAGTTAAAATAAACCGAGCAATGATCACTGGGTTTAGACAGAGAACTATTAAAACCAAGTGGACACTCAGTCCAACAATCAGACACTAAATACAGGTCATTTGATAGTACAATGTCTAAAATGTTAGCAGCTCTTGTGGGTGAGGAAACGAACTGAGTAAAACCACCGTCATGAATAAAATTGCTAAAAGGGTCATAGAGACTGTCACAGGGACCGGTAATAAAGTTCCAATCCATGTGGGGCAAATTAAAATCACCAATAATGATAGAAGGATAATTAACGGCAGTTGAAGTCTGTAGACACGAGACAATGTCAACCATATTCCGCTGAGCACTTAAGTCACTGTAAGGTGGGCGATACACAACAATAATTCTGTTTTTTAAATCACAGCCAATCACATCTATGGCAACAATCTCAAGTGGACAAAACTTAGCAGGTACAGGAACCGGAACTATGTTTTAAGCAGAATTAACTAAAATACAAACACCGCCTCCAAAGCGGTCTCTATCTTTACGAAAACACACAAAGTTATTTTGACAAGACAAAAAGCTATCAGAAATGGTAGGCCTACTATCCAACCAAGTTTCTGTAATTAATAATATATCAATGCACATGGATTCGAGGAGGATTTTAAGACAATCAAGCTTGTTTATTAAGCTTCTAGCATTAAACAAAGCGCATTTCAAAAGTATGCGATTATTAAAGAAACTAAAAGTAAAACCAACTGCATTAAGATATGGAGCAGACCCAGGAACGTCGGAACTTCTGGACGTAGTTGGTCAGGCACTGGGAACCCGTCGTCGATAAATCCAGTCACGCAGTTCAGCATCTTCAAGCCAGTTGGCTTCATCATAAAAGAGATCACGGAATTCTTCTCGGCAGAAAACACGAAATGCAGCAGTTTTATAAACCCGACCTTCTTTGGCTGGTATTTTCCAGTCTGTACAGTTCTTGTTGCAGTTAGTCGTCAGTTCTGCAGTGTACTAGAGGACTTACTAAAGCGACTCCTGGAAAAAATGGTAGAATATCGTATAATTCGTAGGTCGTTACGAATCACGTAAAGGTTGTTGCTTGTGGTTTCATAAATTACTGCTAGTGACAAATGTCTTAACGCTTTAAACCGCTAAGCCAGCCATTAAAGCTTTGGGCCTTAAGGCCTTAGAAAACTGTTCGGAGGACTATTGCGAACCCGATGTGATAACAACGAAAATCTCAAATCAGCTACAAAAGCGGCTGTAGGACTTCCCGATCAAACTTAATAGGTCAGATCTCCGAATGTCCGCAGTAAAATAGCCTATGTTATGTAAATACCTTTCGCCACGGTTCCTGGAGACGCCCAGATTTTGCCCAAACCAGTGACGGCTGTTGCCGGCAAGTCAGCAAAACCAATGCTATCATAATTGTGTCCATCGCGACTGTCGAAGCCAATCTGCACACATCGGGGTACATATTATTTGCGTGGCAAATGAGGTTCACAGCAAAACGATGTTTACAAGCAGATGCATATAGCCTACATGTAGGTCTACATTAAAACCATAAAGCACATTATAAAAGTTTGTGAAAAAACAAAGAAGCAGTGCACGGCCGACAAGTGGAATAACTTCTGATAAGTTCAAATCAATATCAAATTTAATTTGCACTAAAATTTACTGTTATAGTCATTGACATAAACTATCCATTATTGTAGATAAAGTTGACAGTTAACCAGCAAAATGTATTAAGCAGCAACAAAGAAGCAATTATTGGGGTTTTTGGTCTATGTAGACGTAGTTCCTGTTTGCATTGTATTACGTTGCGTTATGCTTTTATTATATCGAATTCATGTTATGGAAATCGGTCATAGAACGGACCAAAAAATGTTAAAATAATTGACAGTTAGGCCTGTACAGCGCACTGGTTAAAAAAGCAGATAAATCATTAGTAGTTAATACCGTTCCTTTAAATGCAATTTTTTCGTAAACGAATATCATGGCGTGACGCTGTCCGTCTGAAGTAAGAACGAGCTGGAATGTATCACCCTGCAGACAGAGGCACATCAACATTGTGTAGGCCTAGGCATATACATACACCGTGGGCCATAAAAAACGTGACACTTTACTTTTGTCCACATCTTCGCCAATTATTGCCCGATTTTCAAAATTCTTTTATTGGCACACTTTGCAGACAATTCGCAATAATGCGATTATTATAGATCCTACCACACGGTAAATGCGTTTTTACACTACCTTGTGAAACATAAATGTAAGCAAAAACTATCGATAATAACAAAAATTTAGGTAAATGAAAAAACGCTTCAGACCAACATTGGGATGAATGATTCGTATGACACTAGACTGGGCTATACCCACACAGTTTAGTGTCATACAGACCATTCACTGCAATGTTGGTCTGAAGTGTTTTATTTTCAATTTTACCAAAATGTTTGTTTGTTATTATCGTTCTGTATACATATTTCGTTGATATTTCACAAGGTAGTGTAAAAACAAATTTACGGTAGGGTGGAATCTATAATAATTACATTATCGCAAATTGTTTGCTCAGTGTGCCAGTGAAAAAATTTTGAAAATCGGTCAATAATTGGCAAAGATAGGCATATGGACAAAATTGAAGTGGCACGTTTTTTTGGCCCACCCTGTAGTATACAGTAATAATCAAACAACGTTGTTAATACCGTAATAATATTGTATTATGTTGATATTAGTAGTATTGCAAATTCTTTTTGACGCGTTACAGCTATGTTGGCTAAACGGTGCAAGATAGAGCCTATTGCTATTGATCACTAATAGAAAGTTGCATATGGGCTTTCAAATGACATGAAAATTATTGACCTTGCATGACCTTAAAAAGTCATAACGCACTATGTTACGTTGATTGTGTGGTATTGTGGCTAAACAGTAAGTCGTAGAAAATTGGCGACAATACCTTCAAATAGAGCGCTGGCGTCCCAGGCTGTCAATAGTAACAATGTCTCGATCTGCAGCGGTTTGGCCGCAATTTTCAATAAAAAGTTTTAGGCTATAGGTGGCCGTATCTTGGAAACTGTGACAGATAAAGCCAAGGTTACTATTAATACAGAAAATCGCATACCAGTACACCCTTTTAGATAAAATAAAATCATCAACCTTAGATGACTTTGAAGGTTAGTACTGCAACAGGAACAGTATAGGCTATAGCGCGTTTTCCCTCACGACAGCGCCTATGTATTTTAGGACGTTATGACGCTATGGAAATTGTATTATTAATTTATTATTATATTGATATTTTGGCCAAATTATTGCAAGTTATTGCAAATGACAACCGCCATTTATGCTATAATGATGACCTAATGTAGACGTAGTCAACCGACGTGGACGTGCTCAATATTGATTAAAAATAATTGTCTGTCTTACCAGTTTGTTGCCGTTGCTATCAGACACATTGTGCCAAGTTACAAGAAGAAGCCATTGCGCCTTGAAATCACATAATCCCGTGCGCCACAAAGCTTGCTGAACCATCTCACTGGCCCTCGTCAACAGCGAGACGTCTGTTAGAACAATCAATGACAGCAACAACAACATTTTAGCCGACCGTAGGCCCTACTTAAGTAACGATCGAGCTATTGGTACGAGTTGTCGTCCGTCTATCGTCCGTCTGTCTGTCTGTCCGACTGTAACGGATGCATTGTGGCTAAGCTGTAGGTCGTAGAAGAAAACTTTTTACACGAATAATTAGCCATTCATCTTAAATTCGGGCATGCAAAATTTCGACCGTATGAGCAAGGGGAACATTTTCAAATTGGAAACTGAACAAAGGGGAGGGGGTTAAAATTTAACAGAAAACTGACCATATCTCGGAAACGGTGAGAGATACGGCAAAGGTTACAATTAATCACTAATAGGTGTGGCATACGTCCTTTGGCATGAAATGAAAATTATCGACCTTGGATACCCTTGAAGGTTACTGACAACCAGTACGGTCGGCTATCCTAGCGACAGGTAGGCTTCTTGTAAAAAACGTTTTGTCTGTGCATGCATAGATTAACGACAACAAAATTTACATATATGCAAAACCTGAAAAAACGTTAGGGCCAAATACAACATGTAACAAGCATTATGTTCTAAAATATGTTTATTTAAACTCAAGCTAAAATTTTTTTGGCAAAATCCTACCCGAAATAGTTGTTCGGTAATAGACACGTCCTCTGTTGTAGGTGTTGAACTGATACCAGTTGACGGCTACGAAAGGTGGTCCACGGCCTCGTGGAATTGATCCATTGCCTGATGCTATCGGCGATCCAAACGACACCAATCCATGCGTGCAAACCTGTTTTATGTTAACACTTAACAGTAAGTTTTATCTCAAAAACATTATGTAAGCTTACTTCACCGAACACTGTCAAGATTTACTGCCTTTACGTTATTTGTAAAATTCAAGTTACACGAATAGGCTACCACTCAGGTATAAAGCAAAACACAACAAGCCCGTCTTTACATTTTCTTACCTACGCTACACCATGAGACGGTATTTTCGTGGGATTCACGCACGAAGCAAACCTGTGTGAAAACAGTTGAAAATCCTTGATGCAAAAGATATGTAAAACAAGTAGCCTAAGTTTTCAATCTGGAGTGAAAGGGTAGAGAATATACGAAGTGAAGAAATAGGTAACTAGAAAGCGCTCGTAAGAGTGCATATCTCCGCCAAGCGAAGTATGCACAGACAGACAGACAGATAGACAGACGGACACACAGACACACACACACGGACACACACACGGACAGAACGACCATAATAATCATAATCTCCTCCAATTCACTTTGTTTCATTGGCGGAGATAACAATAGACAAAAACAACTTCCAGAACATAGTTTCTCTCGAACACGTGTTTAACATCACCCTAACGCCTTTTACAAAACATCTATCTCCGAAGCAGGAGTAGGTCGGGCTGGGTAGAAAATTTTCGAGTGTATAGGTATAGGTTACTGCGTGCTGACCGATCCTCGCGTGCACCTTATGCTGTGACCACAGTCCTGGGCTGTTTACCGTATCAAGTAAGTATTATACCCCGTTTACACGAGAATGCATACTTAAAGCACACATGAAGCACACTTCAAGCAATGTTAGAGCAAACTTGAAACAAACTTAGAGCACACATACGTCTTAGAGCTGGCTTGATAACGGTGTATATTGCAAACATTCACAAAGCATACATGAAGCACACGTAGAGCTCTACGTGTGCTTCATGTATGCTTTATGTATATTTCCTCGTGTAAAAAAGGTATAAAAGAGAACGGCCAGTCAAAACGGGAGTTCAAGGCAGTGGCACTCGATCGCTGCGATCGTCAGACGTTCTGTCTCTCAATGCCGTTCAGACGGACTGCCATCGTCGAACGATCCTCAGGCTGTGCTGCACCTACAACATGAAACTATCTGCCTCCTTCTGTCGTCAACTGTGGCACTCTCAGTCTCTGTATTCGAATGTAGTCAATACTGCTTTTAGCTTGTGGGCCTGTTCTTCTATTTACTATGATATTAAGCGAAATCGCTTTTATTGTGCAAGCATTTTGCCTATTTCTACGACGTATAGGCCTATATATTCCTCTGTAGCGTGGTCTGTTGTCTGTTTGTCAAAATTTCCCTACTCAAACCGTTCGACGGACTGAGATGGCGTTTGACAGGTCCAGTGGGATCCAGTTACATATTGTGTCAAACGGAGTCCCTGATTCCCAGGGGAAAGGGGATTTTGTGGGTCAAACCCCCAGCTAAATTAAAGCATACAATTGCTTCCAACTTACGAAACAACATGATTCATGATTCATCAGGTGACAACATCGATCCAAAATTTTGCCTTTTACCAAATTAATTTGTCTCAAAACCACACATTTTCCAAAGACATTGACAAATTCCGCACAAAATAATTATATAGTAGAGGCGCAATGCTTCCCGCAAATATGCCTCTGGATGTATCAGGATGTATCAATCAATCAATGTACAATGGCTCTGTGCAGCTTTCACGTCGATATCTCCAGCATAACCGGAATCGGAACTATTAGGCCTACTGTTTAGAAAACTTCTAAACGATAACAGTTCCGAATCTGGTAAGCCACAGACCGCTGTCAGTGTTCATATAGGGTCTGTTCCCATCACTTTCAATCGCGGAAGTATCGACAATCTGTAAGCTTACAGCTGTTTCGCAGCGGATGTTCAAAACGCCGAAGATAACGCCTATGGGGTAAGCACATTAGAAGTTAATTTAACAATATGCGCTATAAAAATTAACATTTTACTTACTTACTTACTTAATGTATGGACGCGATTTTACGGTTTAACCCAATATTATGTTAAACACGGACGGCCATCACAAATCAAACTACAAATTTGAAGCAGAGCCCAACGTGAGTCCGCCCGGCGCCGTAAGTCCACTTTGGGGATGATTTAAGGTGTTGAAATTCCCTCTGTAGCAAAGTTACGTGGCCGGAACAAGAATGCATTGCATACGCAGAACGCGCATTGTCGACTTAGGGTGGGTCAGCATCCGCGCCTATAATTTTTTTTTGTCAGTGGACCAAAGTTTACCAATTTTTTGCCGAACCCAGTAGGGATTGCTGTCGATCAAGTTTGTTTCCGATTTTCGAGAACTTGGTGAGTTAATAGAATATTCGCGGTCAAAGTTGAAAGTTGCCAAAAATTGCACCAAATTTGCAATTTTCCTACATTTTTTGCTTTTCGAAATTTTTGGGGTTTGGGCCCCCGAAAGTGATCATGCCCACCTTACGGCACGTCATGTGACAAACTTTCATGGTCTCAATCCCTTTACCCTTAAAGTTATAAGCGCGGATTCGCTGAATTTTAAGCAGATTTTCGACCCCCTTAAAAATAATCGTTAGATGGAGTGACAGACTATCGTACTTCAAGTATGGCTGGCAAGAGTTTGTCATTATCTAACGCGTGTAAAAATTTTAAGGCGCAGCACCCCCTATGGGCCAAATTATGGTCATCCGAAAAAGTCCATTTAGGTGGGCATGATTATACATATGAATCTAAGTTGTTAGTGAATCAAAGTTCACTAAACGTTTTTCTCCGAACGCGGAAGATATCGCGGTAGATCAAGTATTTGTCCGATTTTGAATATTTTCATCCTTTCCGAAGATATTCGCAGTCAAAGTTTAAAGTCTTCTGAAATCGCGCTAAATTTTGCATGTTTAGGTCCCTAAAAATTTTTGGGAGGGGGACCCCCAAAATTTTGGACAAAGAATATAAAATTTTGCACGTTTTGACCCCAAATTTTTTTGAAAAATGTTTTATCAAATTTTGGACAAGGATTTTAAAATTCGGCTTACCTCTGATCATCGCGTGAAATTTCACGCCGATCAGCCGACAGAGCTCAAAGATCTCGCGTTGAAAAGAAAAATAAAAAATATCTGCGGTAAAACGTAAGCC
>Ga0209454_1002631_pt1 | contig 12355 bp, 6 predicted proteins | sample WorMetHERISLAND1_2_FD_187400 | JGI IMG/M metagenome (GOLD analysis project Ga0209454, IMG submission 187400) | Marine gutless worms symbiont microbial communities from Max Planck institute for Marine Microbiology, Germany - Olavius geniculatus... | ecosystem: Host-associated > Annelida >...
GGTGAGATCTGGTGGTAACATTTTTAATTATTTGTCAGAAAATAAACTGACCAAATTGGCAAATTTAGTACAATTTAAACGTATGTCAGTGTTTTGTTTGTAGTATAGTATAGTATAGTATGTAGTATAGTATATTGTAGGGTACAGTTGTTGTAATAACATCTGTATCCCCTTTTATTCAGAAAACTTGAAACACGTGTGTCACAAATTAGATGCTGAAGTCTTCAAAATTACACTAAATATAATCGGTCAACAGCATTTTGTGCATTGCATTTATAACTAATCGCTGTGTTTTATCTGTTAAACTATTTTGTCGTACAATTGCTGCATTAAGGTTGTTACATAACGCTTCAACAAGACATTTTTAATGACAGGGAGCCAGCGAAGACCGATGAGAAGAAAGGTGAATCGGAAGACGTTGGTGGCAAGGACGACAGCAAAGAAAAGACGCCGCTCGTCGAGCCTGAAAAGGTTACTTAATTGTCACTCGCCGTCGCTTGGAATTTATAACATCCAGTGCGTTTTAAACCACTGTCTAAAGTGGGATAAGTCAGTGTTAAACGAACTTGTACACTCCACACAGTGGTTTAACACTTTCATTCCACAGTCGCGGTCGCTCGGTAGTGTAAGGTCCAAACTGCACCGCTTTGATGAGTTGTAGCTTTGCTGCGCTACAAATGAACACATTTACAGCAAATGAAAAATCTAGGCCTACAGCAAATCTACAGCATCTTGACGAGCCGGGATTCTTACCGCTTGTTGTACGCATTGTTGTCCAACAACTTTACTATTACAAATCGAAGTAGTAGAGTTTGGGCTTAAGCCAACTAGAATCTGACGGTGAAACGTTCAACCTATTGATTTTTCAGTTTCTGGGTCTAGTTTTTGGAATAGCGTATGTTGCCGGACTATCTGAAAGATCCGATTTTTTCCACTGACAGTTTAAACGCTGTTTAAAACACTTTTTACTGCGACAGCGCATTAGAAACATTTTGTACCTCTTCACTGTATTCACTGTGTCCGGTAAAAAAGTAAACCCCTATACATTGTAAAATAGAAATGTCAAATCTAAACAAATCTGAGCAGCATTTTGCGCACTCATTCGCCAATAAATTGCTGAAGCGAACACCAAATTTCAGTGAAAAATGTTAATTTTTAGCAGAGTTATCTATTGTTGAATATCGATAACGAAATATCTCCGTTACCAATGTGGCGTAACCTAGGCTACTGCAGTTGCTCGATCGGAAGTGACGTTTGTTGACGCAATCAACGTAAAGAATAACGTAAACAATAACAAAGTGATATTTTCTGCAGACGATCGTGCTTTAATTAAACTGTTGAGACAAGAAAAAGAGTATGGTGCTAAAAAGTTTATCGCGGAATTTTCCAGCAAGCCGTAGACGCTGTCAGGATTAAACAAACTGTTGCGGAAGATCGACGCCTCACGTTTTGGGGTGACTTCACAAAAGCTATTGTAGCTATTGTTTGCTTTGCGAAAATTTAACTGAAATTTGGCACCTTGATTGTTAATAGATGACGTATTGCTGACGCAGAATTTTGCCTAAATCAGATGTTGTTTGTTGGAATTACGCAAATGTACATATTGGTAACGGAGATATTTTGTTATCGATATTCAACTGCAGAAATAATGTTTTTTAACGAAATTTAGTACACGCTTCTGAAATCTATTGCAGATTACGTGTACGGAAGTTTATTTAGATTCGTTTGGATTTGACATTTCTACTGTACAATGTCTAGGGGTTTACTTTTTTACCAGACACAGTGTAGATCGAATGTGTGTTGTATTGTACGATTGTCGTTTGGTGTGGAGTTGAGGCATGCTGTGAATGCTTGGGTGATGTTTTATTCGCCAGGCGGCGGACGAAGAGAAGACGGACACAACGACACCAGCGACAGCGTAGACAGAGAGAGAGAGAGAGAAAGACGATTGTTTGTGATCACCGACGACGCTCGTCACTGCTCGCTTGTGTCGCAGTCTGGCCGACCATCTATTCCGCCGTGTGCTACTGTCAATATTGTCTTGTTGTCCGCGTCGTCGTCGTTGTCGTTGTTGTTGCGCGTCGTGACGAGCGTTGTCGTCGTCGCCGCTGCTTGTTGTCGCGTTTCTTGTCGTCGTTGTTCGTCGACCGAATCGCAAGAAACGAAAACAAACACCGCACGTCGGACGAGAAAGGGAAACGTCGCACGGAGCGTTTCAACGGCGTGCGTAGTGGTGTTCGTTTATCGTGGGGTGGATCTATTATTGGCCAGATATCAGATACGCCCACGCCAAACTTTCCCACTATCCCCCTGCATGCGCGAACTGGTAGAGTAAAAATATATTTTTTGTCCTGTCATCTCTGCTTTATCGTTCGTCGTATTCCTTTTCCCTTAGCGCAGCGGGTCAGTTCGTATTGCCTTTTGTCTTTTCAGGCACTTTGGTAGTCTCGAGCCATTATTATATAATTTATGCCGAAATGTGCACCAGTGCGTATACTAAAGTGCTTTTCGTTTATTCACGCAGATAATGAATGTCGGTCACCTGTGGCTGCCGTTGTCTTACGCGTTCGTATTTTTAGCAGAAGTTGAATTATTGAATCCAGTCACTTGTCCGTGCTGCTTCTGCTATATAACGTGTATATAGTAATAATGTGCGTAGTTGTTCGTTGTCGCTTGCTTAGTCCAGGGCTCCGTAGATTTTTTATAGCGTCGTTGTTTTGCTTTGCTGTTCGCTTACGTTCTAGGTCGGCGCACAGGTTACTGGCGGTGAATATTATCCCTGAATCAGAGGGAGACGTTTATCCCTGTTGAGTTTTTCCATCCCCCTTTTCATTCATAGATGTAAAAACATTTTTTGTGTTTTTATAAGAGTTTAAAAACATGTTTTTATGTTTTTTTTTATTTCTAAAATGTTTTTGATCCTATTTTTAATGTTGTGTTTTTGTTCCTATTGAAACATAAACGTACAAAATTACAAATATAATGCATTTTTCATGAGCATATTGCATTTAGTCCTGTTTTCAATCTGTACCATAATCACGGTTACATAATAACATTCAGTACATTCCGGTCTTTAGTCTTCACAAATGGTAGGTTTTTGTTTTAACATGTTATTGTGCTGAATGTAGTTCACTGTTTTTATGTATGTTTTACATGTTTTTATAAAAGTGAAAAACATGTTTTTATGTTTTTTATTTGCAAATTCATGTTTTTTAACATCTGTGTTTTTATTTACTCTCTTCGTCCTTTATTTTCTTCCCTGTCTTTCCTTTTCCGTCTGTTTTTCAGAACCTTTCCATAAGTAAACAAATTCACAGTTAAGGCGATTTGGGATTTTTCAGGTTTCTTCCCTGTTCGATATTACTGTCTTTATAATTAGTTGCTCAACATGACAATTCTCTGCGTCTAACTCTATATTGTTGTTTTTGCTTAATTTTTGTCTACCAATGTTTGCTTGGTGAAATAAAGATTATCATAAGAGAGTTTGAAGAGCGAAAAACGTATGTGCAAGCAGCTGAAGAGGAAGCTGTTATAATTTAGGTCTTAACTTTTACGAACTTTCCCACAGGGCTGAAAAAATTTTCCTAATTTTTGTGAAAAAGCATTTGTTCCGTGATTTATATGGTTTAAACGCCCCTGCCTGGAAGTGATAAAAGAAGGTTGTTTGAAGGGAATGGACTGGACTGAATTCGGTGGCATGTGTACAGTGTTGGCGTTTGATTCGTTTGTTTGTTGGTCAGTCGCAAGAGGGCATTAGTTCATTGACGTCGGTCGCCGTGCGGGATCACGAGAGAATTGACAGGAAATGATGATTTGTATGACGTACTCTGAAAACTGTTCTCGCGTCGGCTTTTGATTTAGTTCCCCTGTTTTGTGCAACCCTTGTGCTGGATATCTCCGTGAACCACACTTTTACCTAACGCCTAAATTACGGAATTAATTCTGCTATACATAGAAGGATATACGAATATATCAGCAGGATATTCATCGGCGCCTTAGGTTTGTATGATTTCGTTATGCAGAGTTGGTTACGTATTTTTCGTATCTGATTCATAGAGCCTAGAGCAGCCTATATATACGATGAGAGATTACAAGTGTTGTATTTGCGCTTGAGTTGTTCTTTGTAAAGCCTGTTGTGCTACGCGTTATTGCAGCAATTTCATTGTCTGTGTATAGAAACATTAAATGTATTTTTGTGTGTTTACTTTTGTGCTGTACAGGCTGGAATGTAGCTAGTAATGCATGTTTTGTTACGCTCTATATCAGGGAGGTGAACATTCGCATTTACTTCAGGTTTCCAACTTTTCGTTGTCATTTTTTCGCCGTCCTCTGATCCTGCGTTCTTCCTGGAAATACAATATCACATGGTTTTCTCGTGGGTAATTCTCACACACGCGGAGATTAGGCTAATGCAGCTTTTTCAACAGAAGCTTTCATGCAGCGATACACGTGTCCGATTGCTGGTCCAGATTTTGTGATGCAAACTTGCAATAGCTGATCGGACTAATTTCGTTGGCCGTCATGTCAGATGTCGGTTCTTATGTATCATACTGTATTTAATGTTAATACTTTACTGTAGTCAGTAATAATGTATTTTCTTTGTCAAATATACGAAAATTATAGTGTCGTTAAAATATTTTGTTGTTTCCGTTGCGTGGGGGCATTAAAATCAGGGGCGGGGTAGAAGTACTTCTACCTCCCTGTTTAAAACAACTCAGTGGGTTTTGGAAGTCAGTAGAATTGTGTTCTGAAACAGCGAAATATTTTCTTATGTATTCAGACGTTGAAGTGGGCCATATTTTATTTAAAGATTTGATTTTCATGATTTTTTGGAGGTAAAACGACAATCGCTAAGTTTTGACGTTGCTTGCTTGCGTTATATATAGGCCTAATCGAGACGTTAAAATAAGTTTACGCGACATGCAGTTTTCGCGCACCGTGTATAATGACCTACTTACAGTGTGTTAAAGTTGACGTTTCAGCAACGGTTCAACGGCACGCATGCCAGACTGCTTCGAACTATAGTTTCCAGTCGACACATCACATCAGCTGTTATACAAGCAAAAAACACCGGACCATCGTATCGATTGTAATGCACGACGTTTAACAATAGTTTCAAGCCACAGGTAGGCCTCCACCATAAGCAGGTTACGTTCTGTACATAAGCTTATACATGCAGTTTTTCACCTGTACAGTTTTCTGCTGCTGCTGCTGCTGCTGCTGCTGCTCCGTCAGTCGATGAACTGCAGCAGGTTGTTTTGTTCGGGTATCATATCACGCCGCTTGTGTGTGTACAGAAGTCGTGCGTCTCCGTGAATTCGACAGCGAAACCAGCGACAAGTGGCGTCGTGGTATGTAAGCGGGTAGGGTCTCCCGAAATTTTCTTTTCCAAAATACGAAGTTTGGGGCTGGAAATCTCCCATTTTTAAGGAGTTCAGGGGCAGAATTAAAATTTGCAGCATTCGTACCTCTTCTATCAAAAATTCGCGTCGAAAAGTGCAACTTCTTGCCGCTCTCGAACTCTCTTGACCCACGGCGCCGCTGCTGCGATTGTTGTGTTATTGTATTACGTGCAGCGTTGGTTGAATGAGTTTATATATTTTGTGTAAAAATATCTGAACTGACTGATTTGTAATGCGTAAAGGCTCGGCGTCGCGGCGTCGTTGCGCTGTTAGCGTCAACGTATTTTGGCGGCTTTAGAAGTTTAGAGCTGTGCTCTCGGAGTAATTTATTAACCGAGTAACTCGAGTACTCGGTACGGCTATAGACGACTGCGTTTCATGCTTGGCACACGGTCTTTGTCGTCGAACTGCTGTTTGATGTTGTCAAACTAATTATTCGCCATTGACGTCTTACGTGGTGTCCGTATGCTCGTTGCTTGGGGACTGACCCTGCAGCTATTTTGGTGGAGGGAGAAGGGAGACTGGTTCAAAACCGAAGCTCTGTAGGAAGTACGGCAGGTATATATGCCGGATCTTTCAGAACCTTTAGGTTGCTTGGCTCATTTGTCTTAAAACCGGGCAAATGGAGGTTAAGACAGCGTCGATCATCCCCTGGGTCGGTTCTGCGGGACACGTCTGGTACTAACGCTGATCAGCTGACATGCAGCGAGTTGAATCTCTCGGCGCCGACTCCAGAAGTTAACCGAGCCGGGTGATGAATGAAACCAATGGCTCGATCGCGTAAATGAACACGGGACAAGCAAGTTCCGTGTGACGCACGCATATCCTGCCACGCGCGTTTCAACTATGTGCTCGGTTCATCATCCGATGCAAAGCCAATATGGTCGAAAATCAAGGCCAAAGGCCGAAAGCGGGCGTGTGAATATTGAGAAAACGGAACTCCCCGACAACTCAAAGAGTTTCTCCTATTTTTAAACTTAGAAATAGGTGCACGGCCTCTTACTTGCTGATGTTCGTAGCCTATAACGTGCAGGTTGATTTGGAATCAGGATAACCTCATCATCGGCGTAGTTTGTGGAAAACTGGACAGATTGAGGAACTTGCCCCAAGAGACGCCTTGCTAAACGCCGTTGCACGTATTTCGTCACTCCATCGCGTTGTGGTTTGCATTGTTGGCCAGGTTTTGACGCTAGCTTGTTGTCGGTCGGTCACCTGTTGGTGGTTGCTAGCCTGGTACTCGTTCAAACGCTGTTTTTGTCGCAATTTTCTATTCCTCCGTTCCTGTTGTGGTCGCTAAGCTTCTAGTATCGTGTGAATGTTGGCTTGCTGTGTACGCACGCATGCAGAAACGACGACAAACGAACGTTGCCGGACTTTGCCGAAGATCTCAGCCGCTCGTTTTCAGCTTAGCCATATGATAATTAATCCATGTGCATGTCAATCAATGTCTGCGTGATGTGTGGAAGTGACTGTGCCCGTGTGTCTGCAAATTGTGCCCGTGTGTTATAAATAATACAATACTCGTCAGTAACGCGGGACAGGATGTTGAAGTGCTAATTCTTCTAATCCCGATATACATAACGCTGGCTGACCCCTCTGTCACACAGAGCTCTAGTCACATCATCTGCTCATTCTAGATCCTTATACAGTTAACCGTTCTGTGTCGTGCCCCGTAGATTGAGAATGCGAATCTGTGCGAATTTTAAAACTTTTTTTAGAATTCACAAATGTTTACGAAATTTTGAAAGTTACAGTTACCATGCAGAGATGTGCAAAACGAAGTTTAACGGATTTTCAATTATTACGAATTTTAAAATTGTAAGTCACCAATTCTCAATCTATGTCGTGGGCCAGTCCCACTTAATCGAAGTGATAAAACTCGTTTTGTTCCCACTATAGCATGAAATAATGTCGTAATGTATAAAAACGCTTACGTACAATATTATTTCAGACAAATCTCAATTGTAAAAACGACGAATTAGGCAAATGCATAACAAGAACGGTTACTCAATGCTGCAACTAAAACATGAGCACTCCTAAGCAGCTGCCAACAGTAACACACTTCAAGAATGCCAATCAGCCTTCCACTGTATACGGCAGTATTAACTAACTCGTAAACAACGAAAACAAAATACAAGACGCGTCGTGTAAAAAAATTGTTACGGTCATGTCTAGCATTTGCACGAAAAATAAACCCTGCTACTTTTACCACCGTCGTTTTTGTTAAACCGGGCTTGTTTTTTAAAGATAGGCCAACTCCTGTCCCCAAAACGGAGATTTTTTAGGTCTGCTGATATTTTACAGGCAGGAATCGCTAGATACCTCCAGTCGCCTTAATGCAATGAAGCGCTTAAAAAACAGTTTTCATTAAAATACGAGTTAAGTCGTTCAGTGAAATTACCAACGAATTAAACGCAAAATCTCACTTCAGTCAAGTACTGTTAGTTATGATGTAGAACAGACACACTGACGATTTAGCGCGCGTTAAAGATAGTTAATCAGACAGAAACAATATATTTTCAGTGATCGTGCTACAAAATCGACCAAAAAATGTCACCGAAATCTTCTACGTCGCAAACTGCACAATAAGTTGAGGTAAACGTCAGAAAAACAAATATTAACGCAATAAACGCAACTGCCGGTACCTCGTGTTAACAAACTGACGACGACTGATGATGATGATGACAACAATGATAACAATACAATAATAGGCTAGCAATAACCAATGGCGTCGTGGGTTGAAAAAATTTGGGAAGAGGCCAAATTAAGAAGTTGCCATTTTCCGACAGACAACTGAGAATTTTCGACAGAGGAAATTGAGTGCTCAATATATCAATTTTGCTCCTGTATTCCCCAAAATGGAAATTTTCAGTCGAAAATTCGGTATTTTTAGATAAAAAAATTAGACGGGGTACGTAGGGGGCAATTACCCTCATCCCCTTGCCATGACGTCATTGGTAATACAACAGAATACACAGTTACGGAACCAAAATAATGTTCCATTCTGTTTTACATTAACTTTTTAAACGCACGCGTACGACACTTTTGATGATAGAAAAAAACGAAATCAAATAATAACAACTAAACGCTACAGAAATATACCGACGAGCAATTATTATTAACAGTTTCAAACGTCGAGTGTGGTACATCGTGTAGGCTGGAAGCAACTCGTCAGGAACGTGTCGAACAATTCATTCACTTTACAACAACAACAACTAAAACAAAACAAATGCCAAACCACTAAAATCATTTGACACAAAGCGGCAGCGCCGTGAGCTCACCGTCGGTTTGGTCTTAGCTTGCAACGCATTTTTGACGGGGGAATTCCGATCCCCAATTCTCGTGAGGGGGAACCAGAATGCCTATATAATATGAGTATTATAGTGTACCTAGTAAATGCCGTTTCACTCCGCCGAATGGGTGCACGAGTGTGACAGCCGGTGTCGTGGGAAATTTGTCGCAGCTGGAAAATTCTTCCCACCTCCATATTGTCATAATGTAACTAACGCTAACGCTAACCCTAACCCTAATCTCAACCCAGCTAGCTCTAATCCTAACTCTAAATTTAACCCTATCTTTAATCTTAACCCTAACCCATACTGCTGCGTGCGGGAATAATTTTCCGGTGCGACGAATTTTCCACTACACCGGACCACGTGAATGTAACACCTATGCTGCCCAGAAATGGTACTCCGTCGTTTCAAACAACATTTTCAATCGACATAGCCGTTATACTGCAATCCAATATTTACGCCAATGCCATAGTAAACAGAAACAATAGAAATAAGAATCCCACTCAGTTGAACCGCATACGACTGCGTTCTTATGCGGCAATCCAGTGGAAAAGCCATTTTCTTACAAAATGTTGCAATATGTACGACACAATTAGTCCTAACGTGTCTCTTCTAGTCTAAGTCTAGTCTACGTATACACTGTCGTGCGGTACACACTACGAACTCTCCTGAGACAAACTGGGCTACGTCTCGGTACGCTTTTGAGCTGGTTTCGATACAAAATAGCACAACTGTAGCCTTTGCTGATCGTGAAACCGATATCAGACAACGGGCACCGTTAACGGTCGACGTCGACCGGTTACAGTTAACCGCAATGCATGCCGCTAAACGGTAAAAGAGTGTGTACAGTAAAAAAACCATTTCAGAGCGTCAACTGCCATATGGATGAGATCACCTACCAGGCGACATAAGTGAACAAGCTTCGCCTTAAGGCTTCAAATCAGATGTTAAGGCCCAGACAACCGGTTCTGCTTGTTGACATTAACGGTAGTGTCAGACGTAAGAGATTTCTGTCGACCGCTGACGACTAACGGTCGACGGAAACTAAATAGTCTGACATTGGTTTAATTAAGCACCCGAATGAAAGAGTAAATAAAGCGTTAAAAAATTTCCGAGTTTCCAGTTGCCGTCCGTCCGTAAAACCCCCGTCCCTAAAATTTGTATCCGATTCTTCCAAAAAATATCGGTTTACTTTCAACCTTTCAACTTTTACTGAAACAAAACTGTTCGCACCTGGTATGTCATTCTGTGGTATTTTTCTATTTCAGTTCTCGTGCGTATACCATTCAGTGTGTCACTTTGTTTTTTAAACAAACCGTTGTGTAACGCTGCACGATTTGTTATGAAACAAGCGTAAAAATATTTTTAAAAACCTAATTTTTTGCCAGACTGCAACCGAAAGCACAGATATTATTTGAAGTCTAAGCAGCCGAGAAAACAGCAAGAGTCGTCGCGATACGTAGCGGGATAGCGAAACGCCCTGCAAAGAATGTTGCACTAAGTCATCAGCTGAATAACAACTGTGCCGTCGTTGGTTAAAAAAAGCAGAAGGGGTAGAAAGTTGCAATTTTCAGACAGTCAGCTGCATGTTTCCGCTTCAAATTTCCAGTTTGCCCTTCAATTTCCTCGAAAGGCCCAAAATGGGCGATTTTAGCCCCAAATTATTTATTTTTTGAACGAAAGTTTTCCAAAGAAAAATATCCGACAGGCCAAAATTTAGCGGATTGCCGCGCCCCCTCCCTGCCAGGACGCGGCTGATTATTGTTTTGTTACTATATATAGCGACTGATCAGAAGTCACGGAAAAGCGCGACGTCGTCGTCGGAACTCGGCTGCAGCGAGTGAAGGTTGAAGTCCGGATAGACGTCGAAGTTTCGCGTGTCGCCGTCGTGGAGTATCAGCGGAATGATAGGAGCCTGCACAGTCAGAACAACAACACACTTCAACACGCTCAACAAACATGTAAACGAAACCAGCTAGAAAAACGTAAAAAAATAAATCCAGAGCACAGCTCTTAGGATCACCGAAAACCGGGAAAACGACAACATGAAGTCGGATGCTTGAATGATAAAGCCCAAATTCCATTATGCCGACTTTGCGACAAAGTCCGGAACAAGTTCCCGACAAAGTCGCGGACACAAAATTCATGAAAGTCGCGAACTTCATGATTTGTGTCCGCGACAAAGTCCGCCGACACAAATCACGAAAGTCCGCGGACTTTGTCGCCGACACATATCATGAAATCATGAAAGTCGGCGACAAAAAATAAATTTGGTGGAAATTCACAGCACCATGTACTGGTGTCGTCTGCTTTTCGTCTGTTTTTGAATATTGAAATAAAATATGAATTATGATGTCATCAGAGGAGGAAGACGTTATGATAGCAGCAAGTTGCTTGATGCTAAGTTGTGCATCAGAGTTAAGCGCAGCATTGACTGACAAAATGACTATAACTCGGCTCCCGCAAAAGATAATTGCACGCTGTTTTTACTTACCACCTATTTTCGGGCCCGGGCTATGCAATGGTGTCATGTAAATTTCTCCCCTGAAGTCCCCTGTTGTCATGGCAACCAATCGTTTTTATTCAGACAAAATTGGCTGCAGGCTCATAAGAGAGTCAAAAGCTGAAACGCAACTGCTAGGCTATATAGCGTGGCAATGGGACAGACACCTCGTTCCACAGAACGTATTTTTAGTAATTAATAATATGCACAGCAGCTGCTAATTTCTGAATAATTAATTAATATATGGTCTTATAGACCAATTCTGGTGGTGGCAGGGCGTAGGGGTAACGTGTTTCATCCGATCAACAAAGTTACTCTACGCCGGACCGGATTAGTACTGTATTGGGTGACTGCCTATACGGGCATTTAAACCACCTCGGTATGTAACCAGCTGCCTAGGTCAACTCAGCCTTCTATCCTTCCAGGGTAGGTAAATCAAGTACTGGCCTATCTGGCCAGGGTTAAGGCCGGGATAGTTCACATGTCGGGTGTAACACTGTGTGATCTGATTCGGCAGATGCGAAATATTGATGATAAAATGTATTAAGCGCATTAGAGATCTTTTTGAGTATGCGCTGCATAAATTTACACTTTACTTCACTTTACTTTACTTTACTTTACTCCGTAGCTATGTGATAGGTTAATTCATACAAAGAGCTATAACACCAATTTCACCTTTTAACCTATGAGCCCACAAACAGGGCCTATAGCATGCCTTATACACGGACGACAAAAGTGTTAATACGTTTTTTCTTTTCTGTCCACCATAATGAACGAAAATAGCCCCGCCTACCTCAACTAAGCAAACAATGACGTCATATTTAGCTAATGCGTGATTGGTCGGCGTGCCGAAGTCCGTTTGTCGTGTCGTGTCGTGCTCGTTTCCAAATCCCATTAGAGCGACACAAACGGGTTTGTCGCGGACTTGTTACGGACTTTGTCGCAACCATCTCGACATGTCGAGATGGCTGAAAGTCCGAAACTTCATGATTTTGTCCGCGACTTTCACCGTTTGTGTCCGCGACTTTCGTGATTTGTGTCGCCGACTTTCACCGAAACTTCACCGTAACTTCCCCGCGGGGAAGTTTCGGTGAAAGTCGGCGTAATGGAATTTGGGCTTAAGCGAATGTTAAAGGTTAAAGATCGTGCGTATATAC
>Ga0209454_1002635_pt1 | contig 12347 bp, 5 predicted proteins | sample WorMetHERISLAND1_2_FD_187400 | JGI IMG/M metagenome (GOLD analysis project Ga0209454, IMG submission 187400) | Marine gutless worms symbiont microbial communities from Max Planck institute for Marine Microbiology, Germany - Olavius geniculatus... | ecosystem: Host-associated > Annelida >...
ATTCTGGAACTGCTCAAACCAGACCCTGTAGAACTATCATGGAAAGTAATATGTCGAAAAACGTTGTTTATCTGTAGGAACAGATAGCCAAAAGTGATTGGTTGCACTAAGCTACCAGAAAAAATTATCCCCCAAAAACCGATAAAGGGGGGTTGTATCAACCCCTCCCTTAGGCAAACGAGGGTCAAGGCTGTGGCTGCATTTGAATTAAAATGTTGTTCAGATCTTTCAGAAATTTTTTGACAGAATTGCACACGTGCTAAATACTGCACTGTGACAATTTGCATGTGTCAGTCTATCAGTGTTTTGTTTTGGATGTATTCACAGAATTTCACACCATTTTTAACACCCTCGACTGCCGGAAAAATTCAGCAAGATTTTGTGCAACATTTTATCGTAGTTCTAGCTATGGGCCTAAGGCATAAAGAAGCTTAAATAGGTGATTCGCGTTTGGTTTCCTGTGGCTTTACTGCAGTTGGCTTAACTACTGTACCAGATGGCACAAAAAAGTAGAAAATGCCCGCTTTACGTCGATCAGTCAGTCAGCCCTGATTGACAGTTTTGGAAATGATTAGCCTCGATCATTGGAGTAAAGATTTCTCATGTTCAACCCTTGAACAGTTTTTAACGTGACCACACTCTACTGCAGTGATTGAGGCTAATTGTCGTCCAGACTGTCCGATTAATCGATCCACGTAAAGTGTGTCTGCCTCACTTTTTATCCGTCACTCAGTATAATTGTTGTGTTATATTATATTGCCTGTACTAATAGTCCTGTGTAAAGTGCAATGCTGTCCATTAACTGCCACACTGCTTGAGCTGCAAATGTAATTTTATCCTGCTGCCTGTAAGGTTTGGTTGAGATTCGTGCAGTCTGCATTATGTTTGTACATGGCTAAAGGGTTAAAGGTGCGAACCCATCTCAGATATGGAGTGTCACTCGCCATATGAGATGACATTGTTACCGGTCACCCAATACAGGTGAACGTGCCCTGTCTCTGCTTCAGAGGGATAGAAGGTTGAGTTGACCTTAGTGGTTCATCTGTTCATCTGACTCATTCAACTAATACATGAGCGAAGCATAACTTCTTTCACTGAGACTATTGTGTTGACCACTATGGCAAAATAAGGTTGCGGAAAAAAACCAGTGTAAAGAATTTTCTGTTAGTTTGTTAATGCCCCCATTCCTCGAACTTTCTGCCCAGCCTGTGTACCATGTTGTCTTTGTGGCATTTCTTTGGTTGGCAAATGGATGAAAAATGGATGAAACACTGTCTCAAAAAAACATCCCCGACATTCTTCATTGTAACTTGAAAACCAAGTAACAGATTCTGATAATTTTTGGTACGAATATTCCTGATACAACTTGTCATCAAATGACCATTCAGTTTCCCACCTCACCTAATGTATGGTTCTGCACTACCTAGGGAAAGCAGATGAGGCAAAATATGTGTTGAAATAAACAGAAAACCTGCAAAAAAACATCCCCGACATTATCGATCATAACTTGAAGAATAATTAGCATATTTTAATAATTTTTGGCACAAATATTTCTGACACAACTGGCTATTAAATAAGTGTTTTAGTTGTGACCTCACCTAATGTCTGCTTTTGCACTACCTGGAGAAAGCAGACCAAGCATAATGTGTTAAAATGAATGAAAAAACGTCGATAACTTCCATGTATCCTAATCTGTGGGCCCCAACAGCCAGTCTGTTACAAGGTTTGACTGTCATGCAGCAGCGTGTCTACCAGGTGAAGTTTAGGAATGTTTGTGAAGTCAAGAAGCGACTGGTACAGCCTGGATTGGTCTGGAGCAGAACGTTATCGATACTGCTGTCAATGAATGGAGAAGCGTCTCCTTGCCTGTGTTCGCATAGTGGGCCAACACTTCAAGCATTTTTACTACAGGCAGTTGAAAAATGGACAACTGGATGAAGTGTCAGCCTCAGTGTCAGAAATGTGAACAAAATGTGTTTTACATGTTATGTTAATTAAACAATGATATCGCATTGGATAAAAAAGTGATATTTCACAGGTTGTGTTTTCCCCAGGTAGTGCAGAAACAAACATTGTATGAGGTGGGAAACTGAGTGGTCATTTGATGGCAAGTTGTGTCAGAAATATTTGTACCAAAAATTATCAAAATCTGGTAATTGGTTTTCAAGTTACAGTCGAAAATGTCCGGGATGTTCTGTTTTGAGACACAGTGTATAATGTAGTTCTCCGAATTGCAAATCATTCAGCTCTTCGCAAATATACCTTCTGTTGCATACATTGCATTGTTACTTCGTAGGATGGACGGACTGTGGAACTGTGTGTTAATATTGGCGTGAGAAATGTTGTAAGATTATCATACGTGCATAAATTTACGCTCGTTATTCATCGCACATGCATTTGTTGTGGTATGTTTTGTGGATTGGTTGATTTTTGTCTTGAGTGCTTTCGTCTGTCATAGTGAAATTTTGTCCTTGGCCGATCCATGCTATAGCAGTTCACCAGCTGGTTCTTGAAAAGCTAGAACCTTTACCATCTAATTTAGAGTATTATTGTCACAATTTGCACTGTAACCGTTACTCATGCAGTTATACAATGTACAGTAGTGTTAACACTTTCTGGATTAATGTTTTCGATCATTCGGAACCAATTTTCAGCAGCTTAACACTAATGGAATTACCTGCTGCTGGACAGTATTAGGTGTGGTACTAAGGTTCTGTAATCTGTATCCATTGTACATAGTAATTATAACTGAATGTAACAGGGCCTATGCATGCAGTGCTTTGAGCATAGCAAGGTTATACTGTTGATCAGGCCCATCGAGAGCCACAGCGGGGCCCGGGGAAACATTCTGGTGGGGCCCCTCTGGGAAGAAAATTTTTGAATTTTTCTTTTCAAATTGGTACATTCTGGCGTACTTTATATTTCTGGCCAACGTTGGGCCCCCAAACGTCGTGGGGCCCGAGGTAGCTAACACTTCCTACCCCACCCTCTCGACAGGCCTGCTGTTAATGCCCAGTTTTTTTAGCCGTGTAAAATAACATTAGACAGTCCAACCCTGTTCATTTGTTGCACTGTTTTTGGCTTGACTTTACTCCACGCTTAGATGGCACAAGAACCTGCAAAAGTGGGAGACTTTATGGTCTTATGCCGCTGACACATAGTCCAGAAATTGGCTCCAGAAAACTTTTGCTGAATGTGCCGGATAACGGACGGGCCTGATGAATTTTTGGCTCATCCGACCAAATAACTTCTCTTTGTGGTTCCACTTCCAAATTCCAAATGTGGGGTCACGGCAAGCCACCTAGCAACTCACCCCTGTAATGTAGGGTGTCTGTAATGTAGTACTAGACCTTTTAAATAAATCTCAACATTTTCCCCGTGTTACGTTATCTGAAGTTTGCATGCATTTATCCGAGATTAAACGGCCTTGTGTTATCGGCCTGGGTTGGAATGAAGGGATCCCGTCTTGTTACCAGTGTTGTAATTTAACCCAGTACCATTCACTGTATATACTGACAGTATGCGCGTGTGTGTGTGTGTGTGTGTGTGTGTGTGTGTGTGTGTGTGTGGTATGTAGCTGGTTGTCAATCATGCTGTTTAATATTAAATGCTGTACAAATGAGATGCTTAATATTATTTCACAGTATAGCCCCAGCGTGTGCACTGCATAATGCACATGCGAGGAGTGATTTTTTTTTGCAGTACAAAACGCATTTCCGACCACTGTAATATGGGGTATGTCCAGTAACTTAGCCGCTGCGAGCGGCTGGCGGCTGCTGCGCTAGCCGCTACGACTTCAGACAACACCTTAGCGTGGCTAGTGCAGACGAACGTGATGTCAATTTGTCCACTAAAAATGGTTGTTGCTGCTTTTAAGAGGCGAGTTTCAAGTAAAAATAGTAATTAAGAAAACAATTTTGCATTAGTGTTGTTTTATACTGTTCAGTGGCACATATAGATCAGTGATTTTTCAGCTTTCATCTAAAAACCGGTACGTTCATAAGCCCGGATGTTGGCCTAAACTGTAACGCAGCGTAAAATTTTTACGCTACAATGTGCTCGTAGCGGCTTGCCATAGCCAAGTGTCCAGTAGCTTAGCAGCTGCCAGCCGCTTGCAGCGGCTGTGTTACCGGACATGCCTCTGCTCTGCATTTTTGATAACTTGAAATACACAACACCTTTTTGCTATTTTTTATAGGTGGTAAGGCAAGATTTTTTTTCTGCAGGAGTGTGGGAGTACTTTTCCTTACGTTGCTGTTGCATAGTAACTGCTGCTAGTGTTTTGGAAATTCTAATGGAGTCAGAGGGAAAACAAAGAGTGAAATTGGAAGGTTAGAAGCCCCTTTGTGTACTCTACTGATAAATTAAAGAAATCAGCTTGGCTCAAAAGCCAGAAGAAATGCGTTTACAACTGCAGATCACGCCTCTGCTAAGCTTTGCGAATGAATGTTGTGCGACTGTGAATGAGTATGTATGATCACTTCCGGCGTGTACAGAGCAAGAGAAATGAACGGAACTTAAAACTCGCATAGTACACATTGCGAAATGAACCGAAAACTGTCTTGAAACTTAAATTAACCGAACTACAGTGACATATTTCAATACGGTTCAGTCCGTTTGCTTAGCACACTCTACTACACTCCTTAGATTCAAATGAACTCGACTCAGTTCAGTTCAGTTGTATCGCTTTGTACATGCCTTTAGATGTTGGTGCATTTATCTGTATGCATGTTCGTGCCATTCCAGCAGTGCTAAGTGCTTTAGCATTGAGCAAATCTGACATTAACATACTCTTCTGGTGTTGCAAGTACGTCTCGTATGGCCTGTATTTAATTTTTACGTTAAAAAGTACTGACATGGTTACTTTTTATGGAAAACGCTCTAAACGAATTTTCACATGTAGTAATAAAATTGTTGTTAGCTTCAAATGATTGTTTGCATTCTATGGTTCACAGAAATTGTACCGACTGCATTGATTGCACGTTAACATGATATGTTTCCAAATTTTTTTCCGCATTCAGCATCTTTCCAGCAGAAATCAAATCATTGGATTAGTCCGCGAGACCAACTTCTTGGTCTTAAGGCCAGTGCTGTAAAAAACTGAAACGATAAACCCAAGACCAACTGATGCTTCCAGGCCTAAGCAATACTTATATTTAACTGGTGCACAGAAGTTGACTCATGGCCCCGAGACCACATTCTGCTTGAGGCAATTTGAGGACAAAAAAATGGCTTAGTGATTACCCACACCGCAGCTCTGTAGCTTTGCCCATGCAGTGCAGGAAGATTAACGCAATGCTCACGTGATCGTTGAAGTCTTTGTGTCTGTCCAATAGGCCACAAGAATGCAGTATTAACTCCTAAAATCAACGGTTGTCAAAAAAACAGTATATTTTTTTTTGATTTCCACAATCAAAACAGCAACCGAACAATGAACAATGTACACAAGCGGCAAAGAGACTCGGTCAATAATCTCTTCATAACGTTACACACGGCTGGTACAGAACAATGAACAAATGTCTCATGCACACGTAAAAACAAAAGTACAATAATTAATGAAGTCATAATGTTGCACGCCAAAAGGTGGGCCAAAAGCTCCACTATAGAACACATTATTACAACTCTATTTATAACTAGAGCTGTCGAAGCGTTAATTTTTTAATGATTAACGCACTGCGTTAATATTTCTTACACATTAATTAACACGTTATTAACACCAGGTCCGTCGACAGGGAGAGTAGGGGGTAAGTTACTCCGGGCCCTGCAACGTTTGGGGGGCTGTGCTTGTAAAATATAGAAAGAAACGCATTTTAAAACGTATAATCAAAAATAACTGACGTCATAGCTAGTATAGCCTAGCTATGACTAGCTATTAGCCTGTCGTCGGAATAATTATTTATTTGCAGTAGGGATGAAATGGCAACCACAGTTTAGTTACTTGAATTCATTCGATTGTCAAACAACCGCAGTTTAACAGAATTTTGGAACTTCTGCTTCACAAAATTTAGTATGTGTGTATTTACGTATGTGCATTAATGTTGTAATGGATGTTAATTTTTTTAATGCGCGTTAATTTATTAATGCATTAACGGGTTAATCAATGTGTTAATTTGACAGCCCTATTTATAACCACGTCTGAAGATGACATGACTATGTAAATGTGTATCACTCATGTATTCTCCTGTAAACAGCGTAAATAATAAATATAAATTTCTTAATAACTGTTTAAAATTAATTACTAGTACAACAGACGCCCAAAATATTATACATGCCAAATACCGTCGATGATTTGGAAGAAAGAATTTCCTGAGGGGAAAATGGAACAAACAGACAATGCCTCGTCAGTAGACGAAACACATTTTTTTCTAGAAGTAACATGGTGGCCATGATATTTTACATTACAATGAAATGCACGATGAGGCTAAACACCTCAGTATATTGGAATATGCTTGACTTAACATTAAATGAGCAGTATATACGGATAAAATCGGAGGACTCAACACAACACAGTGGTGACTAGTTTGGTCACTCGTACTGCCTGATGTATCAACAGACATCGATACTAAGGATACCAGTTTATGACGGGAATTTTTCCTCGAAATATTTGCTAAGTTTCAATGCAAAATATGAGGAATTTGCCCAAATATGCAGCAAATATGCTGGATTGTAAGCATAAATGAACCGGTAAAGTGCATAAGAATTTTACTTAGCCTGATGGCTATGCCCACAATTTCTGCATACACAAGTCTGAAAACTAAAACTAAAACATCATTATATGGGGAAAATATGAGATATGCAGATATGCAAAATATGTGATACATTCTGCAAATACACATCTACACATTACAGGTATCCCTAAGACACAGTCATCATGCAGCAGAGATAAAAGCATATAAACAGAGATATCATACATCATCATGAATCGCTGCAAGAGTCGTCGAAACACAAGCTACTATACACAAACAAACACGATGCACACCAATACTACAGGGTGGTGCAAAACTAAGTGGAAAATTTCATTTTAATTCTTTACAACATGTACATAACACACAAATTTAGGGCTGCTTTTGTGGCTGAATTTTTACCAATAATTCCAACGTGCTATATCAATAGTACTTAATAGAAGTTATAACTGGTCAAAATAAAGGTCTACACAACTGCAGTTCAATGCTGTAATTGAGGATAATTGTAAGATATTATGTTCCACTATTTAATGCTCCACCCTGCATGCACTAAATCTATCGGTATTAACATGACACATCAGTCGTTCAACAAAATATCTCAAAGTGGCTTCAAAATCTGTGACTATAAATTATTAAAATAGCAATAATTTCTAAATAACATCAGACAGACAGCCAAAAAAACTCTCCATCATTTTCTGACCGAAAAGCAGTACAAATGCAATTACGGTAATAACAGTAACATGAAAATGATATTTATATTTTATATATTGTATAAATACCGTACACTACAGAATGGCATGGGCAGGATTTAGTAAAACAGTTTAAAAATGGTGCGCATAAAGAAAATAAAATTCTGTCCCTTATGCAATTCAAAGTACAGTTTGAATAGGTGCTGATACAGCCTCATTCAGCAGCAGCTATTACTACTGCAGTAAACTATAATAACCGGACAATAAAACTACAATAACAGTAACGGTGAAAATTTGATATAAATCATGATAAAAACATACTAGCATCAAATGTAAAAATGCAGCATATAAATAAAGCAGCAAATTCTGGTTCACAATATTTTTATGTCGATAAGTGCACAAAAGCACAGTATTATCCAACAACAGGCCCACAGCCAAGGAGGCTTCAAGCAAACCCCCATCAACTGAAACCAAGAAACTTTGCATAGAAATAACCAAAAATGTCAGCACTAGGTGCCATTTTTTAGCCTCATGACAGATGTTCAGTGCACAAAAACGTTTGCAGCTGGGCTTTGCCCTTTGCCCTAGAATGGGGAGCTCCCCACAGCACTCCCCACAACCCAAGTTGGATTAATGGAGGACCAGCATGCTATGTCACCAATATTCGTAATATTTGGATTTTAACATAAAATACGCAGACATTATCAGCATTCCCACAAATCATTTTAGAATCGGCACATTTTCTTGTTTTTTTCCTGCTAAAATAACAGAGGGAGACGGAGTTAAATCCTACTTTGGTAAGGTCTGGCTATGGGTCTGGACCATCACGTTTGACTAAAATGACACAAAGCCAGTAGAAACCAAAGCTGCATTTTGGACGACCAAACAAGTTAGCTGTACCATAGATAAATATATTATAAATACGTTAATGATAATAATACTTTTAATTGTTTTAATACTTTTAGCTATTAGTTTTAATCTCTGCTGACGGCATGGCAAACAAAAAATTGGAAAAAGTTTTCTTTTCCTGAATTGAGGCAATATACTAGTAAATTAGTTTTTCATGCTCCGGCATCGAGTATCTAATTATAGTGTTCATAATATACTTATCTATGAACAACGCCTAACATGTTAGGCATCAAAAACGCAGCTTAACTAGCAGCAGTCCTGTACCTGAGACAGGTAACATTAACAGTTAGTTATCAACACCTGTAGTGTATTGATGAGTAAACAGCTCACCTATATGGACCAAAAGATGAAAAGCTATGCCTAGGGATGTAATGGATTTCAGCGACGGATCAAAGAAAGCCAAGATCCAGTAATTTTTTTTTCTAAATCAAGCCAGATATCAAGTTCCAGCAAGGTTTTTTGGCGAAACTGTCAGATATGGCTGGATTTGGACACAGCTCCAATGCAGGCATCTGGGTGAGCTGATAGTTTCATGCATTGTTGGTCCCAGCGAATTTTACTTATTAGCAATCACATCACGACAGGAGAGAGTGGGGTGCAACTGCTTTCCCACCCATAAATTAGAGCCTGCGAACTGTCAAAAAATTTCTTTATTGTTGGAAAATTTTCTTCCAGAAATACAAAATTTGTGGCTGAAAATCTCCACGTTGGATAACTTAACTAAATTCCATGATATTTTGAAAATCAGAATCCGTTACATCCCTATTTGTTGAACAATACAAGGAAGCTGGCAAGGGCTGGACCATGGAAAGCTGACCCTGGTTACCGTTCTGTCATGGATTGGAAGGAGTACGTATATCAAGAGGGTATGGTATATCAGCGTTGGGGCATATCATCAGATGTGCCGCTGTTGTTCACTAATTGGTATCAGTCATTAGCTGACATCACCGACTAACATTAGACTTTGTCGAGGACCAGGTGGATCGGTAGATGACTATAAACAAGTCTTGACGATGAATAAATCACATCGATTTGTGGGATTGTGGGCTTAGACAATTGGCGTCTACAAAATGATACACGTATCATCAGCAAGCTATAAAATTGTACATGTCACAGAAAGTCGAACAAGCAGTATCGAAATCTTGTCCATATCTTTGTTACGTATTGAGCGATTTTAAAAAACCTATGACTGGTAAACTCAGCAGAGAATGTGCAATAAAACTGTCATCACAGATCCCAGCACCACAACAGTGTCACTACACTACCTTGTAAAATAATACTTTTCACAAAATGCATCGACTGGGCAAAATTAAACTGTGCAATAAATTTCTTTGACAACCAAAAATATGTCCACAAATACACTCCTGACATTATTATACAGTGTGTCATGGAAAACTTAGCACCTACAAATCATGAAATAACAACTACAAACTTCACATATACATGGAATGTAGCATCTATTGCATTTGTGCTCGTAACTGCTAAATGTTCGGCAAGGTTCACTTGTTGCTTGCCAAGTGTATAATTGATATTACAGCAAGTGCAAAAATTTGAAAACAAAAACGCCAGATTACTCAAATGAAATGAGTATAGGCCTACAGAGCTATAAAGGAGAGTGATAAATTTGCAATAATGCATGTTATACCAGTTGTAGCAGCTGCTGTAGTTGTTGTTATAGCTGTAGTCATAAGTGTAGTCATAGATGTCAGTGTAGTTGTTGTTTTTCTTCAAAATTAATGATTAGAATTTTATAGTATTTGAGTAGCACTATTATGTAACTGATACTATGTGAAAATTGGACTCACATGGCGAGTGTCGAAGGCGTCGAGTGGGTTGGTCCTGCGTGAGGATCGTTCACGGCTGTCCTGCTGAGCTGGTTGTGGCACAACTGAGCTACCAGTGCTGGCTATAGCAATGTTCTCATTGCCACTGGGGATGATCGCTGCACATGCCAAATAACAACAGCATTAGAGGTTAAAGGCTGGGTACAGACTATAGATCTTTATGGTGTGGCCATGGTATGGCGGTGTAATGGTAGCATGCCGAACTGGTGACCACAGAGTTGCTGATTCGACTCTCGCTCGGTGCACTGCCAGGCAACAACCCTGGGCAAGCTGTTCACACCCATGTGCCTCTGTTCACCAGGCAGTCTAATTTGATACCGACTATAGGGTGGTGACCATAACCGTAGGTCTGGCACCGCACTGGCCATGCATCGCAGACTCGGTGATCTATCAACCTACGGACTTGACGGCCATAGAAAGAAAGATGAGCACCCCGATGATGCCTCTTGTGGGGTATGGCACCCTTTACCATTAACTTTATAGCTCTTTACGGGAAACGCATCGCAGAGCTATGGAGCATCACCTGCCATATGGGATCACACCTGCCACCCAACACAGATTAATGTGCCCCAAAGTAACGCCAGCCGGACGGGCTGGTACTCAATCTGCCTACCCCGGACGGGCCCAGAGGGATGGAAGGCTGAGTTAACCTTGGCGTGCGTTGGTTATATACTGAGATGTTTTACCTGTCCACACAACCATTCAAGCAGTAACCAGTTGACAGTAACCTGACTGGGAGTTAAACCCAAGACTTCTCATTCGTAAGTCAAACACACTACCATTCTGTCACCAAGCCGGCGTTTCAAACTTTCATCCTCATTCCGTCGTGAGCAAAAAAGAGCTGTTTGCCGGAGCACATCATTAGCATGCAAGCATGTCAGCGGCAGATTCAGGGAAAATTACTCTTAGTCTGGACGGCTGAGTTCAAATCGAGGATCCGCCAAACTGTGCAACAGAAATGAAACCAAAATGCATATTAAATTTCCAAACTGCTGACAGCTTAAGCAGGGCTTTGCCCCATGAGCTTTGGCTTGACCCCAACTGGTAGCTAGGTACCCAGACCCCAATAATTCACTGTCCTGGCACTCAGCATCCCCCTTTCAGAAATCCTGGATCCCCTACAAAAGTTTGTGGCTGTCTGTAACTGTAAGAGACAGCAAAATGCACGAAAAACATTATCAGCATCACTACGAATCGTTTTAGAATCAGAACATTCCCTTTTTTTCTGGGAAATGAGACCAGCTATGCCAAACTTAACCCAAGTTCAGGGTTATCCCCAAAATGCTGACCTTTTACACAGTCAGTTTTCCTCTTTATCAACTGACTGACGGCATCAAAGACATCTTCAACAACACATTCTTAAGCACTCATTAACCAAACAGAAAAGAGAAGTAGCAAACTTACGTGGAAGAGGCCTAAGCGCTGGGGACACTGCCGCCGCATTGCCCTGGTTACCAGCACTGTTACCGTGACGACCGTGATGACGTCCTTGACGACCGTTGGATGCTAGTTGCCGCCGACGCTCGGACTTGGGGTAAGGTTTGTGCGGAGTGACTGCCAGTATAGCGCTGTAGTTGCTATCAGTGCTGTACGGACTAGCGGGACGTGGCGCCCTCTGTCTACGTTTCACCGGCCGCTTCACTATACCAATATTAATCACAAATACACAATAATTACATAGTATTATATAGGTTAGAGTTGGGGTAAAGTTTATGCAGAGTGGCACATAAACCAAAGTTAAAACAAAGACCCAAATAATTTGGTAGAAAGCGAAATCACTGATCAATGCTGCCACAAGGTGAATCATAAATCATACGTGCTTTATGCAAATCAAGTAATGACTGGTGCTCAACACTGCAGTATGTATCTATATTAACTAATTTACAAACTTAAGCAACAAAAAAATAAAGTCACGCATCTGTCGAGTGTGTCAATCTGTCAGTCAGTCAATCCAACTAAATTTAATTAACTTTAATCACGTTCAAGCACTGAATGACACTCGTTAAAATCTAAATTTCAGAATCGCTCAATCGATAAAAAACATCTAAAAATAATTCCAAATGCCCTGCTTAAACAACTGCCAACCAATGCACCTTTCTCTCGTAGCTGAGCAGCGTTGGGGTCATGGACAGTAGAGCCGACGACGGTCATTCCAGACAGTTCAGCAGCCCGCGCAACGGCAACGGCAAAGTCTGCGTCGGCGAGGAAAGAAGCCTCAGGAT
>Ga0209454_1002636_pt1 | contig 12347 bp, 8 predicted proteins | sample WorMetHERISLAND1_2_FD_187400 | JGI IMG/M metagenome (GOLD analysis project Ga0209454, IMG submission 187400) | Marine gutless worms symbiont microbial communities from Max Planck institute for Marine Microbiology, Germany - Olavius geniculatus... | ecosystem: Host-associated > Annelida >...
GGGCAGACTACACACTTAACAAAACTTTTTCCTTAGAGGGAAAAAACCCAAAATGGAAAGGAAAACTTGAGTCAAAAATTGGGAAAAGGGGGGAAACCTCAGCCCAAAACTGGGGGGGGGGAAGTTGCACCCGATTTTGATTCCACATTTAGGGGGGATAGAAGCCATTGTATAAACGCACCTGTCTGAGTGGATAATGGTAAGCGCCGCTGATCTGCTCGCCGCCGAAGCACATGAAGCCTTTCTTGTCGACGAGCTCGAAGCGCAGCGCCGAGTGAGCGCCAGTGTCGAAGACGAACCGTGCGATGCCTGCGCCGTGGTCGGCGTGATCGGGCCACTCGGTACGAGGTCCTTTCAACTTGAGCAGCATGCTGCCCGGCTGCTGATTCTGCTGACGTCGTCGCCCGCGACGACCAACATCTACGCGCCATTGCACCGGTCGACAAGTTAACGTTGAAATATATAAAAAAATATACAGTTTGAAATTTAAACTGAATTAATTTCACCGGCATATACTGCCAAGTTACGAGCAAACTATAGGCCTACTGCGCTTTTCTTTTAAAAAACCGGTTGAGCTGGCAGCATTACGTTTACAAGGTATTGCAGTTGAACCACCAAATTACAGCAAACCAGAGGTGCGTCCGGGAATGTAGTGGCTACGAGATTTCGGCTGCGATACACTGCAAACCGCTACAATTTTTGTCAGACAACAATCTACGTTAGCGGCTAGCGCAGACGAACGCGACGTCATATTTGTCTACTAAAGATGACTGTCGGTTGTTGTAATAGGTGAATTTCGAGTAAAAATAGTAATTACGCAAACGATTTTGCATTAGTGTTATTTTATACTGTACGATGACACATTTAGAGTGATTTTTCAACTGTCATCCAAAAATTGATACGTTCAGAAGCCCAGATGTTGGCCTAGAGCTTTAACGTAGCGTAAGATTTTTACGCTGCAATATGCTCGTAGCGCCTAGTAGCTGTCTTGCAGTAGCCGAGTGTCAGTAGCGTAGCGGCAACGAACCGCTCGTAGCCGCTACGTTACCGGACGCGCCTCAGGATTTAACACCGAACAGCTAAATTTTCGATGCAATGTGAACGGAACATAATTAATCAATTTTCGCTGGTCCATGCCATGCCGATGCCAGCACTGTACCTTATCATACCGTAGATTCAGATTCGCGGGTGGAGGTCGATAATTTTGCTCCGATGTAAAACCTATTAAGAGAAAAAATCAATAATCCTACTAATTCAGTCGCAGTGAACATCAACTTAATCTTTACAATTTTATATCGTGCAAGCTTAGAAGTCTATAAACTTATCAACTGCAGTTTCAAATCAGCGTTCAGCATTGCATCTTAGAAACATCAGCTTCTCAAGCACATAGTCTGACATCTTTTAACTTTGTTGGCTTATAATGCTGCCCTGTAAAAAAACTCGTTCTACAAATGCCAATATAGCAGGAACACTGAAGAGGCGAGAAAATAGCGGCCTAAGGCAATTACGGTATTCACTGTCAGTGAAAAGTTGTGTGTTTTTGCAATCGTCGCGATTTATGGCAGAAATGTCAGTAAATAAGATATTTGCCTAAAAGTATGTAAGAAACTCCAAGTAAATTTTTTGATTTTGTATTAGTATTACAAAGATTTACCTAGAGCAAACAGTGTTTTGCTCTTGCCTTGGAGGTTAGTGTCTTGGTCTCGGTCTTGTGACAAGATCAAGACCGAGACACTAACCTCCAAGACCAAGGCCAAGGCAGTAAAAATCTGCCTCGAGGCAGGCTCGAGGCCAGGCACTGCCTCGAGACATCTCTGCAGACTTCATATCCTTTAAACGCATAGTCTTTTTACTACACAACGTAGCACCAGACATCAGTTGGATCGTTCGATGCTACATGGTATACTGACCTTCAGTGTTGGTGACCAAGGTGACCTTGAGAACGAACTTGTGCGTCGGTTCGACGTTGTCCAAACGCAGGCTGTTGATAGTCACTGTGGCAGTCTTCGTGGACACGGCGTACACGGCGTCGGCACTCATTTGTCGCAGTCGATTCCTCGGGGTGTCGCCACGGAACATTGCACCGGCCGCCGCGAAATCCTCCTGCATCAACAGAAACAGTGCGCAGATCACTGCCGTGAAGTGCGGTCATTCTTTCTCAGCACACCGAAATTGGAGGTTCGGCTTAGCGCTAACGTCGTTGGTTGCATCAACGAAGTTAATCAACGCCGGGCCCGGTTAGTACTTGGATGGGCATCGGCATTGTAGCATCGGGCAATCCGTGGATAAACGCAATGAGTACCAGCGGAAGCTGGGACGTAGACAGATAGGCCTATACCGCGTGATGCACTGATTACGTACCGTGGTCTGGCAGTGTGAACTGGTGTCGGGCTGAGGGCTGTGAAAACGGAGATCAGCGCCGCCCAATGAGCCTTATGGCTCGGGAAGGACTTTCCGTTTTTAAGTTACTACACCTAAATTATAATGTTATGATTTCTTTGATCTTCGCCTCAAATTTAAAATTTAAAATTGTCAGGAGAGGGCACAAGTCAGGTTTAAATGCTGTGTGGTCCATCCATTCAGTTTTTTCATAGTCTCACTCTATAGCACCCGTTTATTTGCAGTGCAATTAGTCTGATACCCATTCTGCCGAAAACGCAGTCTGAAAGACATTCTGTAAACCAGACGACGCAAAACCCAACGGCGATATTCTGCCCAGCAGTTACAAATAAATAACCAAAGTTTTCAGACTGTGGAAAGCCTTCCAGTTCCTTTGAGACAAACCGACAAAAACTCTTAACGGTTTAGTTTGGGATGCTGCTAAATTTAAATGGCTGCTAGAGACGTTTTGGTTCAAGTGTTGAGATCTTGGCAGTTTGCGACTAAACTGTTAAATCTAAGTCTCTGTCAAGTTTTTTCACTTATTTGTTCTTTAAAGTGAGTAACTCGCGAGGAATCGGAGAAGCAAACCTTGTAGTTGTCTTTCCAGAGTTGTCGCGTCTTGGCGTCCGATTCGCTCAGCTTGGAGCCCGGTGCACGGTCGTTGATCGTGTCGTCATGATTGAACATGCGGCCGAGCATACTCGACGTGTCGGCGCGGTAGTTGACCGGGTGCAGCTGATGGGCGTGCCAGACAAGGTCAAAGTCATAGCATGGCACCAGGAACGCGTCTGGCGCCACGCGCTTTAGATGCAAAAACTTCTTGTACCTAGTCGCTGCCTGTTTCAGGAAGTGGACGTTGCGATAATGCGGCAGCGACACCTATGCCAAAGACGGTTAAGCTCACTGCTACTGTCATCTAATTTCTTTATAGCAAAATTAAACTGTGTAGAAACAAGATATTGTTCATACGAACACGGTGTCTGTCCAATGCATTTCGATAGTTTACAGTATATGTCCGTATAAATATAATCAGTGAGCTGTTTAGACCGGAGAAAAAATCAAACAGTTTAATTTCAAATTGTGCAGCAGCAATGATCCTTTCATCCTTCTCTATTATTTTAACTAAACAATAGATATTGTCAGTCATAAGACCATTTGATTCGTCACCAGCGCTTTACTATAAAAGGTCCATCGTCACCATGCGTCTATCTTGCACCGCTATGGAGATATGGCGCCTCAAAGATAATGGGAGTTACGAGTTTGACCTTTTGGAGTCACGTGACGTCATTGGTCACGTGACCATTCGACTCCCGGAAACCGAGGAAGCGCTTTACAATCTTAGAAGTGGTGTCGTAAGTCAACCGAAGTAAAACAAGGAACACAATTGTTCCTTCCCCCGTAAACTTTGGACTGTCGAAAAATTGTCGCAAATTTTTTCTTGTTCAAAAAAAACCTTCGCCAGAAATGCTAAATCTTTCAACTTGAAAAGATTTAAAAGCAAAATTAAAATTTTGAGCAGCAGTAATCTTCTCTGACGGAACTATGTCGGAATTCTGTCAGAAATTTGAAATTTGAAGTATCCGTTGGAAAATTGGAGCTTTCTGTCCGCGTACTTTTTTAACCGACGATGCCGATGACCGTTAGAAATGAACTGCTATCAGGTCTCCACGATGTGCAGATAACATGACATGAGTCATCCAATCTCCTCATCGCAGTATTAAACTGTATAGAAATCCAACATATACAACCTATTTAAAGGTAAGAAGATATAAACGTACTTGATAGTAGAACTTCGCCTGTCGCCCGACGGCCGCTTCGAGATCATAGCCGCACAGCGACGTGTAGTTCGTTGTGGCATCAGCAGCGACGGTGCTGTCGTTAGCTGACGAGGCCGTCAGATCGACGTCGTAAGGTTCGTGTGGATATGCGGCCGTCCAGAGCGACTTGGTCCTGGCGCGAGCTTTGTCCAGCTCGGCGCGAGTCATCAGCCGATGGCTGACGACCGTGCCGACCAAGCGCGTGACGTCTGACTCGTAGCTGTAAGGCGCCAGCATGTGGCAGTGCCAGACCCAGTGGACATCGAGCGCCGGGGCCAGGGACTCGGAGGACGGCTGGCGGGCGGCGAGAGGCAGCCAGCACTGCTCGTAGCGGCGGATAGCACGTCGTACTGCCGCTCCGCCAGGCGTCAGCAGCACGGCGTGACGATCTACCTCGCTGAGTAGGTCCAACTCACGCAGACTCGCTTCGACCAGGTCGACGCTGAATGATACCTGCTCGTAACCAGGCTGCTGCTGCTGGCTCATGTCGACCGCGCTGTACGAGAAACTTCGAAAAGCACCGACCGAAACATACGCTGCGGCGCGATCTCGACAACAAGATGTCTTTAGAAGCCTTTCAAACTGTTCAGAGTTAACGTCGGTTACTCGGTTTGTCTCAGATTAACCGGAAAACTGTTTTACAGTTTCGGGTTCGGGATTGCAGCCGCAAAATTGACGTTCCGCCGACGTCTTAATTATTTCACTCGTCTTTCGTCGGCTGCTGATGCCGGAGAGACGGTGACGTCACCAGCTGATGTTGACTAATCATTACGTACGTGATCAACAAAGGACCTGTACACCATAAGCAGATCCATACATGTAACAATTAAAGTTTGCAACTGTAACTGCGAACAAACTGTAATTAATTTACTTACTGTCTGTGGCAAAGTCGCCCTTGTAATTGAATCGACATGCTACTGAAAGAACGAGAACCAGAACAAAGCAGAAATTGAACCTACGACCTTATCCCATATTCTTTGCTATAGACCGTTGCACAATTTTTGTTTTAAAAAATTAGATGTTTTAATCGCGTATCGTGGTCAGAATCATTTAGCTGTCCTATTTAGGATATTTAGAACCTAAACATTATAGCTACATGTTTCAAGCTCAACGTCATTTGGTTGTGTTTTTTGCAGTCCGACAACCTTGGGCAGATGAGGCTTGAGACTTCTTGAAACTTGCATTTTGCTTGACGTGTTATTTAAGCCTACTGACTCTTATATACTTTGGTAATGATAATACAAGAGTAGATGTATTCGATGTTTGCTGCATTCTTTCAGTATTTTGACATTTAAATTATGCCAATCTCTAACGCTCAATTCTCACGGGTATCGCAAAAACCGGGAGGGTAAAACGTTCGGGGGACATGCCCAGGGTGGAAATGTCCTACATCCTTGGCGCGACGAGCAAGAATTACAATTCAGCAACAGCGCCAGTTATAGGGTGTTTACACGACCCAGCAAACGTCCAACAAACGTCCAGCATTAGCACGTGTATTTTGAACACATTTGCTGGACGTTTGCTGGACGTTTGCTGGATCGTGTAAACACCCCTTTAGAGGCTACGCTATAGTCTGAGGTGACGCCACTGTGGACTGGATCGCTGACACGACGTCCGTCCACTATAAACGTACGCCGACGTTACGTCAATACTTCACATCAGCCCTGCTTGCTGCGACCGCCCACACACATACCCAGTGCTGGCAACCCACACAGCCAGCGATTCTTCGCACGTTTGCAGCAAACAGCCATAATATTAACGTGCTCCTTAAATGTAGGCTAGTCATTAGTACTGAATAGAAAGAGAGCTAGGTAGGCATATGGTAAAAATACGTAGGCCCACAGGGTGAGATATGATCGGTTTAGTTCCAACTTTCTGCGCGTTTTGTTTATGAAAAAAGCGGTAAAAGTTAAGCTTATTAAACTTCATCTATATTATAAAATTGATGTAAAAATCAAACTACACCCGATTTAGCTTGTGCTATATTTTCTAGTCCGTTGGTTTACGGAGACTCATCCGCCAGTCGCCAGATCTTATCTTGACCACCGACCGGTCCGAATTTATCAAATTTCCAATTAGTTTCGACATGTTAGCTATACCGTCTCGCGATTTTTCGTTTTTTTCTTTTCATCAACAGAAAAAGGAGCGCTGCTAACACACGCGCGCATTCTACCGCATCGGCTTGACGCACGTTGTGTAAAGCGCAGTATTGCGGCTGTAAGATGTCCGTTCGTTTGTCTGACTGTCTGTCTGTCTGCTCGTCTGTATATAGCGTTGTTGTATCGTGGCCACAGGTTGGATTCGCTTGTGATCTCAGTTTCTCGTAGTCACGACATACTCCTGTAGAAACATCTTTAAATCTCGGTTAAAACATAACCCTAATTCAGCTACTATTTAACGTGCATTTATCTCCAGCCTAACGTGTGACGGCATCAGAAAAAAAACACAAAAATACGACAGTAGGGCAGCCTTGTATTCTATCGCTGCCGGTCAGACGGCGATGTAGGCATGCGTCGAAGGGATGAAAGGAAAGAGACATGAGTGATGTTCACACGGGTGACTGAATTGGTCGTAGACGACTGCCGGCACATAGCTAAAAACTAACGGATCGATGGGCGATCGATCTACCACCGTGTACATTACAATTATAACTAAACAAGTCAATATACCACTACTTGTAAGCTCTGCACTTTTTTTCCAGTAGAGACGATGTCGCAAAGAAACGTATTCTACGCAGAAGCATAATGTTATTTTTCTCATTGCATTTTTCCAGTCATTTCTTTCCTTTTAGATTTTTTTGTAATTTCAGTCAGTTTTCGGATTTTTAATGTTTTGCGTTATAGCTGTAATTTTATTTCAGTATATTTTATTTTATTTTTATTTAAAACATTTCAGTTCTTTTTAGTCTATGTGCTAGATTAAACTGACAGCTTCTCTGTTAGTTTTCAGGCGCAAATTCTGTATCGTATCGTATCGCATGTTACCTGATACCCCGTTTACACGATCGAGCAAACATCGAGCAAACGTCAAGCAAATATATTCAAATTACACGTGCTAATTGCTCGACGTCTGCTCGATGTTTGCTCGATCGTGTAAACGGGGTATTAAGTTTTCTGGCTCAACATGGGGCGGCAGCACGTACGCCGAATAGCCTACCACACTAATTCGTAGACATCGAGGAGATCCCAATTAAAATGCTATGATGATGAAAATGTCCCCTCGTATAAACCTAAAATGGCACCAGGACCAGCCTTGCTATTGGCTGCAAAGGGAAGGTCCATCTATTTCTGACAAACGTGTGAGCTCCCCAACTGTGGTACGCGAATAAAAATGATCCTAGTGCATACAGTGCACCAGGGAACGTTTCTAGAGTATTTAGCACGTAGCTTACAGTATGGTCATTCTTAACTGCCTCATGTATAAGAGACATTTATCAGCAAAATCAACTTATATTAGAAGTTAGGCCTAGTAGTCGTCAATGCAACTGGCAGTGGCACGACACGTATAGGCTAAACTGTACGAACGCACCCCGTGAAAAAATAGGCTAACACCTCCAGCTCCACCTTTCTGCGAAGGACGAAGGCATCAAGATAAGTTAGTAAACTGCTTAAATCGAAGCATCTGAAGTGACGCGATTCCTGCCTTTCCCACTTCTAGCCAGTAGCAACAGAATGTATGTTAAATTAGCTTAGATTAGTTTTGTACAATTTCCACATATCTAAAGCCTTTTCATGACCATACAATCGGTTTTGTGCCAGAAAAGTGGCAAGAGCAACGAGATCGACATGCCGCACAATATCGTGTTCATCGTTCATCGAATCCTTCTTTCACCTATGCTGCGTGCCTGTTCAACGCTGAGCTTGATTTAACGCTCGACTCAAAGGCCCCGCATATTAGGTCTCTACCGCAGATCAAAACTGTCGACAAGATTTCATACTCACTGCGCGAACGTTGCTATGCGTGTCGTCAGGCCACCGGCCTTGTTGCTATGCCGTTAATGCCGATCAGTGTTGGACACGATGCTGTACATGCGATATAAGCTTAGCTCAATCCGTAGTGCTGTACGTATTACGTTGGACCGGCGTCGTTCGCTCGCTTGCCTGCTTGCAGCCGCTGCGGCGTTGCGTTCAATAAAGCCAAACCGCCGTCTGCAGCAGCAGCAGCAACTGCGGCTGCTAGGTATGGGCCTCACGTAGAAGGCGGACGAAGCCGCCAAATAGCAATTGAGATGGCAAGCAGCTGACCGGCCGGGGCAGCCGCTGCACCAAAGCAACAACAAGACACGAAAGACGCCCGCAAAACGTGCGTACTATAGGCCCACTGTAGACTAGCCGAGAAATAATGTCAGCAAGATTTTCAGAAAATGTTTTTATCGTTGAAATTAATAACACATAGGCTTGCAAAGCGTCGTACGCGGAGCTACAGATGCGTTGGGAACCCGCATGTGCTACATTTATTTATTTATTTTGTACAAGAACACAAGCACGTCAAAGTTTAAACTGCACGTACGAATAAAAACTATATGTAGGCTACTCAGCAACCAGTAAGCTTACTCAGCAAAACATTGCGTTACTTGGGTCAGAAAGGTCAAAATTGAAAACGACATTTAGGCCTACAACTGCTTATTTAAAATACTCAGTAAGGATCCAAAACTCACAAAATGGCACTAAAGGCTGCCAATTTAGACATAACAGTCATGAATTAATGACCAAGCAGTACAGTAGCAAACTCACAAATACTATTTTACTGGACTGCGCACAAAAAAATCAGGAAATGCCGAGACACGTGGGCGCTCAATAAGTCAACTTGAGTTGCCGTGCCCACCCAAGATTTTATTGGCTAAGATACAATGCGTTTGCTTTTTCGGTGCATTTTATTTTTGAAGTAAGTGCTGCAGTTAACAATTGCAAAAAATACTAAAACTTCCTGTTTTGGAGTTCAAGGTTGTTCAAGGTCATCGATGTTGGTAGCTGCGTTAAGCTCTCAGCGGTGCTTGTTATGTAAGTCTGTGCCTACCTGCAACAATTTTCACACTAGTCGAGTAGACAACAATAAAATAACGATTTTTAAGGGTACTTGTTTTTGACGCTCTCGTTCTAGAGAAATCTCTTCACCCAGGGGCACCAAGTTTTGTCACGAAAAAACTAGAGTCTTGGTGGCAGCCCACGTTGAAAATTTAGTGATCCTATTTTCTGATACTACTGCGGCAGGGTGTGACAGACGGACGGATAGACAGAAAGACAGACAAACAGACAGACAGACAGAATTGCGATGGCTAAGACGTGCTGAAAGCAGTAGCTGCTCAGTAGCTGCTTTCGCGCGTAAAAAACGCACTCACTCAGTCAATGGTTATTTTTCATTCGTTAGGGGACAGCACGTACCAGCTAACCGAAGCATTGATGATCTCGTTCAGTATAAAGTCGCCACTGCGAGTCGTTGAGTAAAATAAATCCTATTTTACCTCACGATGCACATAGCATTGCCTGTTTTTCTGCAACGTTACTGCGAGTTGCATACACGCCTTCGATCGTAAACGGAATCAACGACCTTAAATGACCTTGAACTTTATAGCTACTGCACTGCACAAACAGGGGAGGAGGTCTACACTATATAAACCATGGAGCAAATGCTCTAAGACAAAAAATAAAGGGAAGATTTTAGGGATGTCAGGGGAAAGTTGAATATTATAACTCTGCATTTCTGATATTTTTACGATATCTTGCAAGCAGAAGCGTTCTGTGACGCTTAGAATACACCAAATTCGCTTCGGACCCCGCTGGGGAGCTCACGACGCTCCCCCAAGCCCCGGAGTCGGCTGGGGAAGGGATACCTCTTTCCCCCCATTCCCCACCCTCTCGTCGTCCACGGCGCTTTGTTCTCGGCGTTTCGGCGTCTCACTAAGGGGAAAACTTTCTCCAAGGTCTTAAGGGGGATAGACGCCCTGTGCGCAAAACGTTCATCTTTCAGAGCCCACTAGAAAGACTCGAGTAATAATAAACCCCGTATGCTGCACGGTTAGCGGCATAAACACAGACGCTTTTATGCTTTCTCAGACTATTGCATGATAAGAATATCGGTGGCATGGAGGATTTTTCGTTATAGGCCTATATAAATCATATGAGCTGCTAAACTGTAATTGAATAATCTCCTGCGACTACTAGATGAATTTAAAATAAACAGCGTAACATAAAATTAAATAACACGACGTAAAATGACCTAAATGAATCTCACAACAGAGGTAACAAAGAAATCGATGGCATATTGCCACAGTGATTCAGACGCAACGTATAAGAACAACTCAGTGTCTAGGTTATGGCCAATTCACACCTAGCCTACGACGCAACCAGCGGCTTCTATTCCTCAAATCTGGAATCAAAATCGGACGCAACTTTCCTCCAGTTATGGGCTGTGGTTTCATCCTCCATTTTAGGCTTCTTTTCCCTCTAGGGAAAAAGTTTCGTTAAGAGTGTAGATTGCCTAGTCAAAATCAGGGGGAAGTAAAAATAGAGGAGGAATTTTTTGGTTGAAGGTGTAGATTGAGAAATAAAGGGAAAGTAAAAAATAGGGGAAAAGTATTGTCAAGGGTGTAGTTTGCCCAATGAAAATGGGAAAAAGTGAAAAATAGGGGGGGATTTTTGCTAAAGGTGCAAATTTTTAAAAAGGAGTGGGGGAATAAAAAATAGGAAAATAAGTTTTGTTAAGAGTGCTGCTGCATGTCCTTCTGACGACACATGTCCTTGAGTTGGCAGAGCGCAGCTGATGACTACCTTCGTCGGAGACCAGCTGACAGTCGGCGGCCAGGTAAGGCGGAGCCATACCGGACAGTGACAAGTAAACCAGAGTGACCATCTTGAAGTCTACCCGACGCCGAACCGGCCTGTGGCTGAGGCCTATATATATATATATATAGGTAACAGTCACTGAACAGTCCAAAAAGTGACAAACAAAGAATATAAATGAAAAGGTTACATTAATGTCTAAAACTATTATTGCACGCTTGAAGAAGGGCCAAGTGATGAGTGAGTACGCGTGGTTGCGTTGCTAGAATGATAAGTAGCATCTGCGTTCACGCAAGTACGTGCGAGGCGACGGGCGCGGTGAATCGATTGATGAGTGACTTTGACTGGTTCAGTCGTTAGACAGTGCCACTAAGTCGGCCGTGTGCGGTGCGGTGCCAGACACTGCTGTACGTATAGTCCATCAGCTAATGCATCGTCTCAGCCAGCAGCAGCAGCAGCAGCACATTGGTCACAGGTTTGTCCTGTGGCTACCGACAACAACGACTTCAAATCTTCGTTTCAGCTATATCCGCCACTCGATATCTTGACCACCGATCCGCTGTGCCAGGTGATGGTGTACGCGATGGAGAGACCGTTCGCTCGTGACACACGGCACACAAGCACCAAGTAGTAGCAGCAGCAGCAGCAGCGTCTGCAGCAGCTGCAGTGGAGTGGAGTGGATTAACTGACAGGCTGCTGGACATCGCGCGTGCTCGCTGTTGCTGTTTGTCTGCTGTCTGTCGCTCGGTCGGCCAGACGCCGATCAAGATGGTCCTTGGCTACTTGTTGAGTGAGTGACAAGACCGTTGTATCGTCGCCGCCATCGTTTTACTACAGCGTGGTTTGACGCCGGGCGACTTGTGCTGCTACGTCCGTTCTCAGTCACCAAGCTTCGCTTCGTGGACAGAGTGATAGTCCAGTTGCGGCGTGCATGTTTTCGGCTAACTTGATCCTATCTCATCACAAACCACTGAGCGGTATGACCTGATCGACGGCTGACAAAATATCCGCAGAAGAACGCGGATCTGGAAGCGCAACAGTTGCCGACGTTGACGCTAAGACGCAGATGACGCGGCATATCACTTAAAAATCCTTTCGCTTTCTACGCTCCAGTTCTGTAGACTAGGCCTATAGGCTTTGCTATGTTGCCGAGTTTGGCACTCAGCAAATAAACCGTAGAATGAAGCCGTCTGGCAAGTGAGTGATTACCTGCAGGAATCGCGGTGGTGTTGGCAATGGAAGCGATAGCTTCGGCCAAGGGCTGGGCGCCTTCCGGCTCGGCGGGCGGCGATAAGTTCACCGGGTACGACTTCACCAGCGGAAAGACGGAGACGGCGGCAGACTTCGCGTCTTTCGGCCAGGTCGAGAC
>Ga0209454_1002637_pt1 | contig 12346 bp, 10 predicted proteins | sample WorMetHERISLAND1_2_FD_187400 | JGI IMG/M metagenome (GOLD analysis project Ga0209454, IMG submission 187400) | Marine gutless worms symbiont microbial communities from Max Planck institute for Marine Microbiology, Germany - Olavius geniculatus... | ecosystem: Host-associated > Annelida >...
TAATACGCTTAGACAAAACAGACAATTTAGCTTTATCTGCCTGATATCATATTACAATATGGCGCTTCCAGGTTGCGTGAACAATACAGGGGCATTTTCAATAGGTTAGAGGAGATGGCAACATAATAGCAGCTATCAAATCTAAAAGCCAAATGAGACCTAAGTTTACAGTATCTGTACTTTTAAGTTGCTTAATTTTTTACAGATATATCGACCTAATCACAAGTTTCCGAGTAATAAGTCAACCACCAAATGTTGTATACGCTCTAAGAAATAAACATTTATGAACGGAGGCTATTGGGTTGAATTGCTAATAATCTTTAGAATTCCAATAATTTCTATTTGCTGATAATTATTAAATTTTCTGCTACTTTCATGATATTTGTTTCCTTGCCTTCAAATTTATGGTAGACAATAGTCTCTTCATTTTCTTTTGCCAATAATAATATAAATTTGTAAGTGGTTAATTACTCTGTTGCGGGATTGGTAGTGTGACTGAATTGCAACAATATGAATAGAAAAGTTTGCCCTCGCTAATATATTAAAATAACCAATAAAGCTTTCTGAACAACGATTAACCATTTGAAATAGAAAGTAAAACATGCTACATTTTACGCTGTAGATGCAAGCCTTTCTCGTAATTTCCTTTAGAAATCTTGCACTAATCGGCGAAGAAAAACATGTACAAGCACACAGAAAAACAGATGGAACTTGGGCAATTCCAGTTACCGTTTTATGGAAAGCTTTCATCCAGGAATCACTGGCTTCGACTATCCCAAATGATCCCGCGGCATCAATTTGAAGATGAATATTGTGCCTCTCTCTCTATCGAAGAAAGGTCAAGGATTTCCCGCATTCTCCGTACGAATGGCTCTCGCAGCACTAATTATCAAAGAGCGTTTGAGGCTATCGGATGAGGAGTGCGTTGAGCAGATACGGGAAAATCCAAACTTGCAGGTCTTCTGAGGCTTGACGGATTTTACGGATAAACCTCCTTTTCACCCGACGATGCATGTGCATTTTCGAAAGCGTTTCCACACGGATGTCATTAACTGGATCAACGAAGTAACCGTAAAAAAGCTGTTGATCATTCGAAGATGGATAATGACAATGACTCCAATAGAGGGGATCAATTGCGGAACATTCCCTCCAACAAAGGTAAACTCCTCATGGATGCCACCTGAAAGCAATCAGAAGTCATTTGGTATTTCTTCGGCGGAACCTGTCAAGCATAGGAAAATTGTCTGAGTTTGTCGATTTGAGAGTTCTCAGGAAAAGAAGCAATCGTGACCTTCTGGTGATCAGCGAAGTGTATCGCCAGCAACGCTTAATGTACGACTTTCGTTGCCATAGAGTCGATGACCGCATCGCCAGCATCAGCCAACCCCATGTGAGATTGATTAAACGCGGTAAAGCCGGAAGCGATACAGAATTTGGTACCAAGCTGTCTTTAATCTGGTGAACGGCTATGCTTTCGATGGCCCAACCAGTTGGGACAACTTCAATGAATGCATTGACCTAATGTATAAGGTGGAGGCATACAAGCAGCGTTTTGGGGCATATTCCTAATCGGTTCATGCAGATCGTATCTATCGGACACGAGACAACCTGCGCTACGCAAGAAACATAGTATCCGCTTGTCTGGTCTCAGGTTAGGCAGACCACCGAAGATGATCCCTGAAAATGAAAGCCGCTTGAAAGCCGAAGCAGCCTACGTACACCAGGATGAACGTGACCGAATCCCGATAGATGATAATTTTGGACAAGGAAAACGACGCTATTTAATCGTTCGGGTAATGACTAAGCTGGCTTCTACAAGTGAAACATCTATTTAACTATGCTTCTTAGTGATTAATCTTAAAAGTTGTTTGAAAGCCTTCTTTTCGTGCCTGTTTTTAAAGAGCAAAATCAATTAGCGAGCCAAAAATTGTAGCGAGCTACTGCATAAAGTTATTAAAAATCGCTATTTGTAAGGCTTTTTTATTTGTTCAGGAAACCCAAATAAGGAGGTATGATCAATGTTTTCCCCATATAATAGAATGCGTAATGGACGTTCAATAGAGCAAGCGAAGGAAGCTTCTGGTTTTAGGCTTCTTGCTAACTCACTGCCAGGAATGATTTTCGCCATGTCAAATCCTAAAAAAGCTCAACCTGCTCGACGACTAGGTGGTATATCCTCAAGCGTGGCTGAACATCTAAAAGCTGAAATTTGTTCTATCTTTTTATTACGTACACGAGCAAACAGTGATAAGGAAGAACTGATCTTGGAAGAAGCCTTTGGTTACGATGAATCAGTTATTGGGACAAAGAAACACACGGAAAAAGGATTAACAGCAAAAATCGTTAATGAGGAAAAAGAATTCATTGCAAATTTTACAGTCCAAGACCACGATGGTTGGTCTGGTGAACTTGACGATAAGTTACAGGGCCATTGCTGGTGCCTATTAGGTGTCCCTATCGTCGCATCGGAAGGTAAGGTTCGCGGAGTTATTAAAGTTGAAAACAAAAGAAGTGAGTGGGCTGAACAAGCTGTTTCTAGTATGAAAACTAGCGAACTCTGCACCTTTCTTAAAGCTATCTCGCAAAGAAGGAATACTCCAAAGGCGATCGCTGGCTCAATTCTTAAATTAACAGAATACCTTCGCGATTCATCTTTAATAATACCTGATAATATAACTGATCTGCTGTTAGAAACTGAAAGGATTGCAGAGCTGATAAGCAATTTTGATTTACCCTTTGCAATTGCTAAAACCGATAAAGAAAGTGATTTAAGATTTGACAGTTCTCATCTCTACCAAGAAATATCATCACTTCACTGGCATGTTAGTGCAGTTACAAAAGCTATTCAGCGCATACAGCATTACTATGACCACAATATTTCTGAGAATACAAAAAACAGCGAAATTCAAAAATATACAAATGACTGCATAAGTTCCTTAACGGCTATTGAGCTAGCTTTAACAGCTTATCAACCTTTTGACTCCGATGACGTTTACCTTATGCGAACAGTTGCTGCTATGATAGCAGCTGCTATTGATATACGTGAATCTGCGCGAACTGAGGCTTATCACGCTCTTCAACATGCTTTGAAAGAGGTTGGTGGTGAGTTTCTCCAACAGATGTCAACTCTAGTTAATGATCCTAATAATTCTGAAGTTCGCCGTAACCTATACAAGACCGCACTGTATATTTCCGGGCCATACAGCATGCTCAGTAAAGATAGATCGTTGGATGTTGAAGGAGATACTATACTTTGTTTTAAAGATATTTACTATAAAGATATCGAAAGTCGCGTTCACTTCTATGAAGAATATGTAAAAACTTACAACCGAAGATTAATATGTGCAAAAAAGTTGCCTAAAGAAGTTGCAAATTCAAGGATAAGCAATATAGATTTGTTATCAGGTGCAATAGACATTATTTTAGTCAATGCAGTTGAACATGGAAAAGGTAATGTAGAAATTGATTTCAAAAAGGAAAACAATTTTTTGATTATATCTATTGTGGATGAGGGACAAGGATTTAGCCAAGAATTTCTTACCGAGTTTGATGAAAAGACAGTTGATGCATTAAATATTACTGATTTGAGTTCGACGCGTGGTCAATTTGGTCTAAAATCTGCAAGAAGAGTATTACGCAGATCGGGTGCCGGACTTAAAATTAGAAATACTAGCACAGGAGGCGCTGAGGCTAGAATTATAATAGGAATCAAGGAGAATAACTGTGACATCCCAACAAAAAAAAGTACCAAAAGTGATTTTGATAGTTGAGGATAGTGAAACCTCTCAAGAGATTTCTGCTAAGGAACTATCGAAAATAGCCTACGAGTATAAGGCTTCTATAAAAACCATGCAGTCCTATGATGAAGTAGTAAGCTTTTTTGAAAATCAAGACGTTGAAATACTATGCGCAATTCTTGACATGCGTATTTTTAGACATGCTATTGAAAAGCAAGAAACAGATATATTTTGGGGATTGTCGACGTTACGCTTTTTAAGAGAGAATAAATTGCCTCTTAATAAAATTATCATCTTAACAAGCTATACGGAAGACGTCATGAAAAAGCTAAGCGAAGAGGAAAAAACTAGATTAATAAGAAAGCCTGTACACGCGAAAACCCTCCAAAGACGTGTAATTGAAATGATCGAAAAAGATTAGGACTTTTTGATAATGAAAAATGAAATAATTACTATTTTAAATCCTATAATTCAAGGATTTGCTTATTGTTTGGCGATAATATTAGGATATCATCTCAGACGGTTACAGGAACGAAAACGCCGAATAGCTTTGTTGGTCGATGAATTAGATAAAGTATTTCGGCCTCTTTTAGCTAGGATAGAAACGCAGGATATTAGCCCATATGAAATTCTACATGAAACATATCTTGATCAATTACAATGTGTCGACAAATATTTTGATCAAGTGAGTAAGAGACGTAAAGAAAAGCTTTCTATCGCTTGGGAAAAATATCTTCAAAGGAATCCAACTCAAACATATACTTTCGAGTACTATTATGATAGAGATGATCCTGAAAAGAGAAAAATATTACGAGATGAAGCCGCCATGAGAATAAGAAATATTCTGAAAAGTGTTTCTGTTAAGTGGAATTAAATATACTTGTATTGAATTAAAAGCAAGCAGGTAAATCGAAGTGACCAATATAAATAGCACTACACTTTGTGATATATTGTGAAACTATCGAAAAAGTCAAAAAATGAACTTTTTGGCAATTTAGTGTGGTATATATACCAAATAGTTAGAATTACCGGCCTTAGGGTTTTTCTACTGTCTCTGAGAGTAAACCATAACAGTGGCCCGTATAAAGCAAGTAATTTTCAAAGCAAAATATGGCAATGCTGGTTCAGTTGAAAACTGAATCTCACCAAAGTTTCGATGGATAAGGCAACCCAATGAAATTTCTACCAAACACAAACCCTCCTTCTATTTTATCTTAAATAGGCATCTCAACAATCTATGTTCTGAAGAGCAGTTGATTATGATTTGCTGAGACATTTCATGGCAAGTGGGAATAATGGGGACGTTCGTTCCATTTATTTATTTTGACAATTTAGTTCTTTAAAAGACCTTCTCAGAGGTCAGGTATCCAATATCAGTTTTTGAATTTTACCAATCCCTGATAATTTACTGCCGAAATTGGCCGCTTTGCTTACCGTACCCGCGCTGATCCCCATGGTTTTGGAAACATCACTGCATCTATATCCCAATTTGCGTACCGCAATATAACAACTGTTCATCGGCTTGCTTCAATACCCTCTCGACAAAATCCGACCAGCCTAATAAGCGCTCATCGCCTTTGATGCGAATCCCAAGATCCCGAAACTCTTTAAGTTCAGCCCAGCCCCCAATTGATCTTAACAACCCCCCTCCCACTAAATCCGGACGTCGGCCATGCTTGACACCTTGGGCAACAAAGCTTTCATAAGCTCGCCAAGATGCATTTTCGGACTGGCCAAATAAATTTAACACATAATGATTCCTCATATACACCCAAGCATAACAGCCAGTCTCGGTTTCGGAAATAACGTGACCAAAGCGCTCAAAAAAATTTTCCCGGTCCGTGGTGTCTTTAAAGATCGCTTTGCGCTCGATTCCACGGATAATGATGTGATGCAGTGCACCGGGGGCATCTATGCGGGCTTTACGAGGCATGACCAGTAAGTATCAGATCGCACCTATTATATAAATAGATAAATAGAACGGACGTTATATATTCCCATAGAATGTCCCTATTATTCCCACAGTATTCATGGCGTCTCCTTATGGGTTTTCGCGTGAAAAGCGAGCGATTAGGTTGATCATTCATTTTTTAATATATATCGAGGCCGTTGATATGATGGATTTCGGATACTGGTCTCTGCAATTAATGGGGATATTGGAAAAAAGAGATGGAAAGCCAGTGAACTACGATTTGAAATTGACGGAGTTTATGCGTGAAAAGGGATTTTGAAGTGATGATTTTGTTTCTATACCTGAATTTATTGTATATATCTGATATTTTTAAGATGCACAGTCCTGCGGCGCCCTATCAGCCATATTTTAAATTACTACACAGTAGTACTTTAGAAGTAATCTATTGACAACCGCATTATCTTCCTGTTAGGTAATCCTCTGGCCAAATCTGACCGGACCCGGAATATCCGCCCTCCATCGGAAGTGAATACTGAACAGCACTCGGCCAATTAAGCGAGCTCTTTTGCACCCTACGGAAACTGACTTGAACCTGTTTAAAATCACTCTGATATGGAGCTGAAATGGGCCAGGCCGTGGTAAAATCTGTCATAAAGGTAAACAAAAGCCCCTGTGGGAACAATGTCTGCAAGGGCTTTTTTATTTCTGATACAAAAAATCAAAGCCACTCGCGAGACAAGGACGGAAATTGTGTTTCTATTTTATACGACCGGTTTGCCGGGATTAACTGATAGCTCGGCTTTTTTCTTTGACAAGCTTTAAATTAAGGGGAATACCAAAAAATAATAACTCTTCGTAAAAAAATAAATTTTTTTTGAATATATATTCTTCTAAACGCCCAACTCGGTTATTGTTTGCCCTGGACCAAACCAGACAATAACTTGGTTTGGTAAATGACCGCCGAGCTATAGAATTGTGGGTGCGCGCCCAATGAAACACTACCTTTTGATACAAATTACCAAGTGGCTCAGAAGATTGAAGCAACAATAAAAGGAGGCAAAGATAAAATGAGGATAGTTCCGGTTTTTCTATTTGCACTGATTATGTTTGTCACTTTTGGTGTTTCGAATGGAGAGAACTACAACCTTCCATATGATGGCGGAAGGTATTATGGTGTTTCATGCGAGGCGGGCGATACAAGCCAGGGTTGCGAAGCACACGCTGCAACCGGCGCTGATCCTGAGGCAGTAGATTTCAGAACTCCCGGTGATACTGTTTTGAGAGCGTCTGAGTCAGGAATAGCAACTATTTCTGAAGGTTGGAATGGTGGCTATGGAAACAGAGTTACATTGGCACACGAAAATGGTGAGGAAACAGAATATAACCACGTAGGAACTTGTGCCGATGAACTGGTTGACGGATGTCATAGTTCAAACGACGACTTTATCGGTGGATTTCTTGTAAGCAACAACGAATATGTTTTTCGTGGTGAAAAAATTGCGGATTCTGGTAATACCGGTAACTCTGATGGGCCCCATCTTCATTTCGTTAGGCGGGATGACGCCGGCAATTCAATTATTATTACCCCCATTTCAGATATTGTAGACCTTAGAAGCAACTGGGGAATTGAAGATACCGGTCCCATCTATCTCTCAGACAACTACCTCCGTGATTTAGTGGATGGCGAAACCCGTTTCTCTTTTCCGAACCATTCGAACCAAGGCTGGAATCCGAGCAATGATGCACAGTCTTACGTGCACCAGGCGGATGTAAACACTATCGGTGTTGATGTAACCGGCTCTAACCCGGGCTTTGTCGGGCCTGGATATTCAAGGAACATTTTAGGCAGAAATGTCGTCGTATGGTTCAGCGCCAAGGTAATCGGCAACGGTGATCCTCAAAATGACGGTAAAGTCTGGATAAAGGATGAAACAGGTAGCTGGAACAACGAAGTAGACATCACTTGGGTTAACTTTGAAGGGACTGCAAGGATTTACAATCCAAACGAATACAACGTGTACCAGGCGGATTTTTCAAACGTGCGAGAAAATCTTTTTGTCAGGCAGCTTAGCCTTGAGCTTTCGGAAGGCACAGACGTAATCGGCAGCAAGTGGGTGATTGATTGGATTAAGGTATTTGAGCGACCTTATAGATTCGTATTTGCTGGTCACAATGCAGCGGGATGGACTTGCGGATTTGATACAGAAGCATATACAGACACAGAAAGCCCCGATTCTTTTTCAGCAAGAGTCATAGCTCCGCCCGCTGAAGGAAATATAGGGACAGGCAAATAATACTTGACACGATTGTTTTATTGTTATAAATCGATTCAGCGAATCTTGATTCTGGGGGAAATTTAAAAAAAGGAGTTTGAATATGCCAAGAACATCGCGATTGATCGTTGATAGTGAGAAAGCCGTTTACCACGTTATGTCGCGCACTGCATTGGGTGGCTTTCCGTTGCAAGATATTGAAAAGGATTTCATGCTGGATTTGATCAAACGGTTTTCTGGACTGTATTTTACCGAAATCTTAGGGTTTTGCTTGATGGGAAATCATTTTCACCTGCTGGTGAAAATGATCCCCGAGCACGATTTTTCGGATGATGATATTCGAAAGCGGTTTGAAGCATTTTTTGGCGAGAGCCGTGAGTTTGCAGAAGGCCAGATCCCCTACTGGCGGGCAAAGCTGTCCAGCCTTTCCGAGTTTGTGCGGGAAATCAAGGTGGGTTTTGCCCGGTACTACAACCGGCGCCACAACCGCCGGGGCTATTTCTGGGGGGACCGCTTCAAAAGCGTGATTGTAGACAAAGGTGAAACGCTGGTCAACTGCCTGGCATACATCGATCTCAATCCCCTGAGGGCCGGCATCGTCGACCGTCCCGAGGACTACCGCTGGAGTTCGCTGGGATATCACATTCAGACAGAAAACAAGGATCGGTTTCTGTCCACCGATTTCGGCCTCAAAGAATTCAGCGTCAAAAGCAAAAAAGAGCGGATAATTAGATATCGCCGGTATGTCTATGAGGCCGGGGCACTGAATCGTCCTGACAAAATGCAGTCGCAGGTTATCAATGCGAAAGTTGTTGCAAAAGAGCGAAAAAGAAGTTTTGAGATCAGCCGGGTCGATCGTTTCAGATACCGCACCCGCTATTTTACGGATTCGGGTATCATTGGATCAAAAGAGTTCGTGGCTGCACATTACCAGCGATTTAAACATCTATTTTATTCAAAACATGAGAAAAAGCCCAAGCCGATCAAGGGGCTCGATGGGACGTATTCATTGAAGCGACTGTCTGAGACTATTTGAAAAGTCTTATAGTCAAAATTATTTCATTGTGTTTTTTCCTCCCTCAAAACAAAGTTTCCATTTACAGCTTTTTTTTTGGCGTACCTTGACAAATCAAAATTAAAATCTAAGTATAAGATTGGAGGTCACACATTTTGATTGTTTTTACTCTGAACGAAAATGAAATTTGCTCTCTATTAGTATCTATAAGAGTCTTTCCACTGGATACTATCTTATGCTGCTCTTGAAAAGACCCGCTCCTGCAACCTCCACTTGGTAGGCTAGATTAATTCTGCATAGTTCATTTCAATTCATATAATACACGTGCCACAGGGACTCCATCATTTCCGGGATTATATTTAGAACCTGTCATAATTCTGAACAGGAACAGGTTAATCTTTACTATCCGTAATCACCCAAAATCATGTTTAGCTCAGCATAACGTTGCAAAGGGGAATATATACAGAACTTCACAATAACTGGTTAGCCTAATAACCTGATTAAAGGAACCAAGCTGATGATCCGATCTATCGCCGGAAAAAAAGTCTCAATCATGCAATTCGTGATCGCATTGTATGCAATATCATATTCTTCCATAGGTATGTCTCAACAGACGAATACAAAAGTTATATTCTATAGCCCAACATGTCAAGAATATGCTTACCCTGAGGGTAGTGTTGACGTAAAGGGTGAGACCATATTTTTTAAACCCAAAAACGCTTATTGCACAAAATTGGACATTAATCCTAATAAGCCACATTGGTTCTCTAGGCTTATCGACTCAAGAAATTCTAATTCTGATATTACGGAACTAGATATATTGTCTTTCACCATTACAAATGAAGATTTCATAAGATCGATCTGCAACAGGATTAACTCAAAAACAAAACGGATTTTTGTGTTTACCCAAGAAGGATTACCCAAATACGGCACAAATAAAATATCACGATGTGCAATACAAACAGGGGTGAAAAATGTCCGTTCTGGTTTTAGAGGACGAGAAGGAGATTTCGATTCTTTTCATCCAAAGATTATCGTGCTCGATTTCGATGATGGTTCTAGTGATGTATACACTTCAAGCGGAAACCCAACAACAGGTAGTGAACTCTATTACGACCATATAACTCTGGTTTCTCTTCCAACAAAAAGTAAATATGTGCGATGGCATAAGTGTGTTTCTAGTATTTTTACCAAGGATCGATATTCAACAAATTACTCGGATATGCGAAATCGATACCGGCGTTGCGAAAAAATCATCGCAAACCAAAATGAGGAGACGATTAACTCTTACTTGTTGCCATTCGACAGACAGGAATTTTTAAATGAGTTTTCTTACTACCTGGGTCGATCTAAATCAGTACGAATAATGGTGCAGGGCGCTGATGCGGGTGTGATTCGAGATCTTCTTAATAAGGCCCAAAAGCACGGTACCAAACTATTGGTATTAAGAGATGACGACCTGTATTGGGCATCAAAATATCCCGTGGGGGCGGATCACGGCCTTTTTAATACAAGGGATGAATATGAAAAGTGGATGAAGCCGGTAATTGAAAAGGGTGCCAACGACCGTTACTTGCAAACTAACCACCACTTTTCGATGAGAAATTTTGTGCATGCAAAGTTTGTAATCTTTGATCTCATTGGTGGTGACCCCGCAGTGTATTTTGGTTCAGCCAATCTAACAAATTCAGCATTGTATCGAAACTTTGAGAATGTCTATTTTACAGAGAACAAAGAAATAGCAGATCATTTTTCAAAAATTTTCGATCACTACTGGAGTCGATCTGCTACAAACCCAGATGAAATGCCCCTTCAAGATTACCTACCAGTGATAGAAGGAGTTTCTGCTACTAATGAAGTACCAACATTTAAGGAGAATATTTATGACCATTGATGAACTTAATAGTGCGTATCTACAAATTATTGAACGGCTAAAGGATGAGCTTTTTTCTGCAACCAGAAAGCCGCAGAGATATAAAGCATATTTTGAATATTTATATTCAATTCATGAGCTTTCACGTAATTCAGTCCGTGATAAACCAACCGAGCATCTAAAGGAATTTAGAGAGCTTGTTTCTAAGATGACAGCAGCTGTGGGTCGACTGCTTGCGCCAACATTAGACGCATTGGAGGTCGCAATTCAGAAAGAAAGAAAATACATTGACCTCTCTGCATTAAGACCACTTTCTTCTTACGATGACGGCGACTTCTGGGACTGGGTAGCTGAAAGAGTTGGTCGCTGTGTTGATGAGGTGAGAGAGGCTGAAGGTGTGATGGAGCGTGTTGACGCTGTGAGGGATTGCCTTGATGACATTCATGATCGCGCTTGGGAAGAAATTGGTGAGGGTCTTGGAAGAGAGCGCCCGTGACAATATGGGCTAACAATCGCTTGCACTCGGATAAAGTAAAGCTGTGTTGCTGCGCTGGACAGCTTTACTTTGCTTGTGAAGCGACACGTTATCCAAAATGTTTGTTACCTGCTATATAAATGAACTTTAGCCACACCTAAAAACTTTCATATACTCAGCCGATATCTTAAACAGGCAACTTTTACCTCACTAAGATAATCTACTATCGATTTTGGTAGCATTTGATGCTGATAGAAGAGATATCTATGAACGAAGGGAAAGCCGATTCAAAATATTTTTTTCCGGTAGACCCAAATTTCTTTTTGGGAAAAATTTAGGGCCATTCTTAAAAACCAAAGTTTCCTTCGGTCAGAAAAAGTTGATCTGTTGTAGGTTACAGTTTTCAGACAAAAGGCCGGAACGAATATATTATAGAACTCCAAGCTGCAACTTGACTTAAGCAGGATCAAAATTTTTCTTTAGGCGGTCTCTGGGACACAATTTTCTGTTTGGACTATATATTGGATTTACCTTTCGTTCCCGGCAATGAGAGGCGTCACCCTTGCCGGCAAATCAGCAAAACCATCCATCATTAGAATCCCAAAAAACCACCGTCAATGAAAACGCAACACTCGTTAATTCAATGATCTAATCCTTGCGGATCCTGGTCACTTCCTTTACAAAATCGATAATCTTTACATAATTATGATGCAACACCCGTGGGAATAATTGGGACATTCTATATTCCTTATGTCAACAAAAAAAATAAATACATAAAATCAGATAGATAGGGAAGTCCCCATAAAAAGGGCGCACGTATACTATAAGTGTTCAAGGATCGGCGTTTCTCTTCCTTCGGCGAACTTGCGATCTGATCCCTTCGGCAAGCTCAGGATAAACTAACGTTTATCCGGCATGATCCGAACACGCGGATCGGCCCCATCATTCCTTATCCAGATTCTTAAGTTCGGAAGAGAGGCCCGGTATTGTCCCGCACGAGGTCTTAAGCCCCAACGTCCGTCAACGAGCTCTCTCGCCGAATATGTAAAAGCGGTATTCGC
>Ga0209454_1002639_pt1 | contig 12341 bp, 9 predicted proteins | sample WorMetHERISLAND1_2_FD_187400 | JGI IMG/M metagenome (GOLD analysis project Ga0209454, IMG submission 187400) | Marine gutless worms symbiont microbial communities from Max Planck institute for Marine Microbiology, Germany - Olavius geniculatus... | ecosystem: Host-associated > Annelida >...
TCTTTTAAACAATTCAGTTCTTTTTAGTTTATGTGCTAGATTAAACTGACAGTGTGTTTGTCAGTTTTTGAGTGCAAATTTTTCATTGTATTGTATTGGAAAATCCGTAGTTCTTTGTACATGTACATGCTTGTTGGTCCGTTTTTTGACTGTCTGTGGTTCAGCTATCAGATCTTTATGTGAGGCGCCACCACGTTTTTACCAGATAGGGCCCAAAAGGTTTTTAATCCAGTCCTGGGTAGGGGCCATGCTGAGATCAAACTTCATCCAGTCAAGTTTCATATTTGTAAGACCCTAAATCTAACCCTGGCCCCCTAAACCATAACCCTGCAATAATGACTTGCCCAGCGAGTCAGTGAGGCTCAAAATTTAACTCATTGATTTTAACCCTATGCCATGCCAGCCGCCACTTTCCAAATGTATTCATTTTGGCCTATCACACTGTGTGAAACTGAAAGGGGACTAAGTCTATAATCGAGGCATCCCCCTCGCCTCCCTTTGGCGCCAACACTGGCACAAAGTATATAATACTTAAGGACTGGGTGAGATTCAGGTTTGAGTCATATTGCGCCTATTAATGATATTTTTGGAACGCACTATATAGTGCTCTCCCACACTTTGTTGTGTAGTTGCCGATTGTATTCATTGCTTATGCACTGCAGTTATTTTACCAGTCATATTCTGGTTTTTTGCATTATAGCTTTTTTTCTGTTACTGGTGTACTATATGTTTATGGTAGGCCTAGGTAATTGCTCCTGTGCTTTCAGTTGCCATATGTCCCTGAAAAAAAAACAGTTCTCCCTTATTTTTTGGTTTTTAGACCCCTCAAAAGTACTGGTGCATTTGTTTAATTTCAAATTGGCATGCATTAGGTCATAAAATGAAAACGAAACAAAAAATATTCCTCCATCCCTATTCCACCAGACTGCAACTGGGGGCACAGGAATTTTGTAGGCTTTAGTCAAAATCGTGTATAAGTTTTCCAAGTGTCGTGACTTGTTTGGCATGCATTATTTTTGTTTTCTTACCTGCACCAATGAAAGAGGTTATGAATGAATGTTGTAAACTAGTGTGCTTTGTCTAGTGAGCCAGTCTTGCGGATATGTGAACTAGGCCTACCTTGAGTATGGCAGGCAGCAACTTCCTGAAAGAATAAAGTCGGCTTTTTGACGTTTTTCTTTCATTCTCAAACTTTTTTTAACCCTTTTAATCAATGGGTACTATTGAACAGTGAATCTAAAATGGCCGTAAGTTTAAAATGTTTATATGCAGTGAGGTAGCAACAAGTATTATACACCGAACGCAGTGACGGATGAACCTCTGAGCTCGGCAGTCTCTTAAGTTCACAGTAATGTTTTTATCCCTTTACAGTTTGGCATCATAAAAGCGAGATAGCGAACTCTTTTTCAGTGGCGACAATCTCGAAGGGGGCAAGGCGATCGTCCTCTCACCCAACACCTCCCCTGAATAAAAAATACGCGTGCCTTTTCTGTGTTATATGCTCAGAATACTGGTGGAACTTACAACACTCCCCAAAACACCCCAACTGGTGGGAAGGTGGGGCTTACTGCCCCCTTTCAAAATTACCAAAACCCCGACTGCACTGTCAGCCGTTAGCACAGAGTTTTGGCGGCATTTGGCCTCATGAACCCTTGTGCGTAAATCAGTTTGCCTCCAGATATAATTTTGAATTGACGCCACTGCAAATGTTGATTGTCTAAAGCTACGACATGATGGTGCTATACAATTCTGTTTATTATTAATTTAACTCTTTATTATTTATCACACATTATGATAACAAAAAAACTAGAAAGCAGTCGGAGCCCGCACACCTCCGCCAAGGCAATGTTGGTCGCCAGGTGGCAGCACCATCTTCGGTTTTGCAGCGGTTTCCCTTATGCCCCATTGAAAGCAATGGTAACGAAAATTTCAAAGTGATCCAGAATCCAGGATTCCTTCCAGATCACCCCAAAAATTGAATCACTGGTAGTTTGTGCCATTCCCGACATACCCTCAAAATTTCAGAAAGATCCGTCCATAACTTTTTGAGTTATCTTGCTAACACACAGACAGACAAACAGACAAAGTCTGGCAAAAACATTACCTCCTTGGCGGAGGTAAACATCAATCACACAGATAATTAACAAGTTTCCTGTCACAGACTTGTTTATCCTCTGGCTAAATACACGGGACATGTCGGTGCTTGTCACAAGACGGAAGTAAACAGACTAGAAATGAAGGCGGCAACACCCCTATACAGCAGGGGCAACACTTCTGCCCCACTGCCCTGACTCCAATGTTGGGGCTGAAATCAGTGATTATACGGTTGCGTGAAATTGAAAGATACCATCGAATTGGTGGAGTAACAGACTATAGAGAAACAATGTAAAATCTAGACCCCACAACTGTACTGTTTTGTGTATGGTCAAGCCGGGTGAATTAAGCCCACTCTGCTTTGATGTTCGACATATCTTCGAATCGGAGGAGTAAAGGGCTACAGAAGAGCATTTTCATGTCCTGCGATTTCACACCCTGCAAATTGGTCCATCTATTTCATGTCCTGCAATTTTGACGGTCCATCATTCTCCGTCAACCCATCGATGGGACAGGAGCAGTGGAACTGGAGTAAGGTCAAAGTTGAGATGAGTTGCAGCTAGAAGTCGGCGTCGTTGTCGAGATCAATGTAAACATTGAAAGACTCACGGTTACAACTTCCTTCTGGCGTGAACATGTACTTATGAAACGTTCCATCCACACACACCGCTACATAGACAGACACACAGACAGACAGACGTACAAAGATACAGAGAAACGGACAAACTGCACATACAGATAGAATTATATGTCAGTCTGAGCGGTATGCTTATTTTCTCCATCTTGCTGCCACAGATCCAAGCAATATGCTGCCATGCTGTGGCCGGAGCATACCAGCACATCCTTAACGCCTGGAAAGCATACTGGCACTTGTTTCATGACACTTGAAACGCAACAAACTATTTAATACACAATGTAAAATCTGCAACAACACAGTTCCAATACCGGCTCTTATTTTTCTCCACTTGAAACAGTAAGTCATCAACCTCACGTTGGCACAGTTTGCTGGTACTCATTAATCCCAGTCTGAAAGCACTCATGGTTGGCAAAAGTAAATAAAGGTAAAAGTCAGGTACTTGCTATAGCCAGATTTCGCATCCATGTAATGAGACAGCCAGGGCAATATAAAAACATAAGTTTTATACGAACCTACGACACAGTTTGTGTGATTAGATGAAAAAGCGCAGACACAGGCTGACTCCATGGGTACAGTGAAGCTTGCCAGACCCCACTGAGACTCAACATACTGGCCTAGGAAACCTATTTTCTTTAACCTGTAGACAAAATTAATTCAACCACTCAATCAGTACTCACTTTCTATCACCAAGTGTTGAACATTATAATGTTGCCATACCAGAGGGCTACATTACGTGCTTTCTCACTGCCAAATGGGCTTTTAACTCGAAAACCCAAAAGTCTAAATCAAAAATTCACATGAACTTTTCAAAGGGCAGAAATAACTGGTGTGCCAATTTTCAGTCCAAGAAAATCAAAGTCAAAGATCAAAGTCACCAGAGGTCAAAAACCAAAAAAAAATGATGCATGTGTCCATCGCTCTACTAGTCTGCGAGCTGTATTATAAGCCATGCACTAATTTCATTATTTTTGACGATTACGGTACGTAATTTTGCTAGTAATGCTAATGAGAATACCTCAAGCAACTGGACAGATGGCCACACTCGATGGCAATATCTTTTCTTGTTCTTTTAACATCTTAATTCTAACTAAAGCTACACTTGAGCTTCAGCATAATCGTGTAGTTCATTATGAATTAGTCACTGTGTGAACAAACTGGGTCTAGATTTTACAGCAATCAGCCAACCAGCAGGCCAAGCTGAGTGAGATGCTTGACGACTGATAAGTCAATCAAGCTTCTCGCTCAGCTTGGTCTGCGAGACATCAACTGCCACATGGGATGACACTGTTATCTGCTATCCAACACACATGATGCACCGCATCTTAACTCCAGCCAGACAAACCAGTACTGGATTTACCAAAACGGATGAAACATTTGAGTTGATCTGGGTGGTTGGTTTTGTCCAAACGACCTGAACATTAAACCACTAAGCCACCTATCTAGTGCTGTATTCAACTGACTTACGATGATCGTTTGTTGAGGCTTGTGTCTTTGATGGCAAATATATGAACTGTTCCCTTGTCACTGGATGCACACAGGAATGCCGAGTCTGCACTGAACGTTATGCTACAACAACAACAACAACAGTGATACTACCACAACATCACTACAACACTACGACAACACTATCACATTACTACTACAACAATACTACTACTACTACACCACTACTGCCTACATTTATATGAACAGTTCCTTTGTCACAAGATGCTGAAATTTATGCAAGAAACCCCATATTTTTACCAAGCCTAATTAGATCTAAAACCGGCCCTATTTACATGAGGCAATGGAATCTCACACACACAGAGTGAGTGAGTGAGTGAGTGAGTGAGTGAGCAGGGCTTAACATCCCACCCGACACTATAGGTCACTTCGGGAACGGTCTTTGCAGGCAAAATTGCACATACACATAACACAGAGACACAAACAAACAAACACAGAAGCATGCAGGCAGACATACATGTGATGTTGTGACTGTCTGTCTGTCTGAGTATCTGAGCGTGTGTCTGTTTGCGAGGATATGTGTATCTGGCTGTGTCGTACCAGTAGAGCATGGCAGTGTCGGCGCCACGTCTGAGTTCAGTGAGTTGTCGACGTGATGACACATCAAACACTCGAATCAACGTCCCCTAGACACAGACAGACAAAGTACTAGTAGTTAGTAGTAGTAGTAGTAGTAGTAATGGTGGTGGTGATGCAGCTGACCAACTACTATTGCTACTACTCCACTCAGTCCACTATCTTGCGCAGTAATTTCAAACACAACCTTCTTAACTCATCTACTTGGTAACTTGTCCGTGAAACCAAATATGTATAGTTCATCGAGGAAAATGGCTGAAGTTGAATCTCCCTTGCTGAACCACCGAATTTTGCCACAAAGGCTACAAATAGCAAGATTTTCATCGGCTTCATTAGTAATCAGTGCAAAAAAACAGGCACCAATTACCCGGATTTCGAACCAGACAATGTATTTTGGACTGTCAGCTAAGTATAACTGTCCGTCTGATTTTCCCCCAGTTACCTGTTGACCACCGATGAGTTCAATGTGATACCGTACTAGTAAAAGATTTTTGCCACAAAGCAATCCTCCATTCTAGACACTCGAACAGAAAAAATTCCACTACCAACATCTACGACTACAGTCTGCGCAATTGGTGATACTTTGACTGAGGCCGTGGCAACGAGTGATCCTTGTTGATTGACGGCGAGTGCAGCGATATCATTCTGGTGTGCAGTGATTGTCACTGGCGCTGTCGACTGACAAGCTTCTGTCAGCGACAGATCCTACAAACACACGGACAGACAGGCAGACAGTAGTGATTTTAGTGATTACCCATTTAAGGAACTAGGTACCTGGTTGCAATTACCCGGGTGCCGGAACCCAGTTTCAACTTTAAAGCAAGCAAAGGAAAAATGACAACGAAGTGTCATCTACGCATCTAATTACCCAGCATTTTCCCACAAAAGTTCTTTCATATAAAACGTCTACAATGTCTCCATGAAACCAAATATGTATACTTTGTCAAGGAAAATGGCTGAAGTTGAATCTCCCTTGCAGTAGGCTACTGAATTTTGCCACAAAGGCTACAAATAGCAAGATTTTCATCGGCTTCATCAGTAATCAGTGCACAAAAATGGGTACCAATTACCCGGATTTGGAATCAGATAACGAATTTTGAAACTGGGTCCTGGTACCCGGTTCCTGGTACAAATCACTAGCAGTATGTAAACACTAGCACTAATCCTAACCCTAACCCTGCACATGTAAACTTGTCAAACAGCTACAGCACACAGAGTGAAGTACGTGAATAGGTACTAACCACACCAGTAGCCCAGAAGGATAAAGGCCGTGTACAGCTCTTCATAGGAAACCCACATCACCTGCCATATGGGATCACACACATTACCTGCCATCCGACACAGATGAACGTACCCTGCTACAGCCAAACAGACTGATACTTGATTTACGTGCCTCAGGGTGATGTAAGGGTGAGTTGACCTTGGTGACTGGTTATATACCAAGACGGTTTACCTGTATGTGCAGACTGTTGGATACTCATCCTGGTAGTTAACCACTTGACAGGGCCTTGGCCAGAAATTGAACTCGCAACTTTTTGATCATGAGTCAAACGTCAGTAAGGGCATGTCACTACTACCATCTCTACTGCAATGCCCTTACCCTGCAAATCTGAATTAAATAACACAGCACAAATGTGCAGCAAACAGTTGGTGCTAACCAGAAGCTGGAGGCTGCCACGCTTATGCGCAGGAAAAACCATCAGGTAACTCTCCACACTAGAACAGACTTCACATAAACCTACAATAATCAAATTGCCAGCGCATCATAAACCAATCCCTCATTTACATGCATACTATAATCACTGATACAACACCTGACACATTAACAACCGACTGAGCCACACGTCAACACAAAATGACACACGACTCAACCAAATGTGCTAGTCACACTGACTTGTTTTCTTCTTTGCTCATTTCATTTCACCAAGTTTGATGAAAATTGATGGAAATACACACTAAAAACCAGCGTTTAACCAAACTTACATTATTCTTCTCTGACATGATATCAGAGACATACAGGAACAGACAGACTGGTACATACAGAAACAAACCGACTGGTGCATACGTTGTTTGCTAAGCAATAGCATATGTACATACCGCGAGGATTGTCTCTCGTTTCACAGGTGAAGAGCCGGCGAGGACTGTGTGGAAATGAAAAGATGTGGATCTGATTGCGAAGCACCACAACCAATCTACAGTATACAGCAGTGCTATGTTCAAAAAAAGGTTAAGAGAGTTAGAAGAAGCTAATGTGTGAGCAAGATAGTAAGATAGCAGCAGAAGGTATCATGTTGGCAGGTGTACTCTGTTCTGAGATCACTCTGGTGTATGTGTCATCATCAACAATAACAATAGCAGCTGCTCAGTAATACCAACTCCTGTCAATATGCAAGGTAATGGTTTTAAAAACTGTTCAATTTACATAAACTCAGCAAAGGTGTCACTGCAGTTGGATACGGAGCGTTACTGACACATGTATGTAAATGTCCATCTGTTAAAAGATGGCTTGGAGGCATAAAGGTTAGGATGTCAGAATGGACTTGCAAACAAAAGGTTGCTATCAAGGGGTTTTTACTATTCTAAAATGAGTGACTGTATGCATACAGGTAAACCATCTATGTACATAACCAACCACGAAGGTCAACTCAGCCTGCCTTCTCTCTGAGATAAACCGAGTACCGGCCTGCTTGGCTGGAGTTGAGGCAGGGTACATTCACCAGATAACACCGTGTGATCCCGTATGGCAGGTGATGCTCCACAGCTCTGCGACGAGCTTCCCATAAAAAACTACACAGACACCCCAGTTACCTGTCCATGCGCAGTCGTACTGACATGACCGGCTGAACGAATGTAAACTCCATCACAATCTTCTTGTCAGCATCCTTCTGTGCATCATCAATGATCAGCACTGAAGCACAAACACCACACCAATGGCAGTGAGTGAGTGAGTGAGTGAGTAGCTTCTTAACAGAACATCAGTACAAAATAGGCCATTCCATGTCATAAATGGTTAAAAGCAGTTGATTTTTAAATTAAGAGAAACGATAAAAACTTGCAAAAGTCAAGGCAATTAAGCTAATATAAAAGAACAAAATTACATACAATTGCAAAAGTCAATATCTTCAATAAAAAGAAGGATGTTGTGAGATTCAACATTTTCAGATATAAACAAACACACCAGTGTTGTCTGCATATTTAGGATTTGATCCACCGCCAACAATAGCAATAAGGTTTGTTCTAAAAAGCATCTCAACATGGCGCACACTGCCGACCTGTTCAATGCCTTTAACACAGCATATAACAGCCATTAGTAACTAGAGCACAACACTCTATTTCACCAAATGCATCAGAGATATCCTTTTAATGAGTGAGTGAGTGAGTAGGGTTTAACATCCCGCCAACATAGAATAGATCATTTCGGGGACAGATTTTCCAGGCAACATGAACATACACATATAATGAAACAGATAATTTAACCTTTACAATAATGAAAGTTTAACCTTTATAGAAACACAAAACACAAAAAAATGACCTAAACCTAAAATTGTAAGAACTGACCATTATATGCATGCATATATAATTAACAGTAACTGCTGTTCTAATAATCTTCCCTTTAATGATAGCATGCTATAAAAATGTTCACTTAATATTAATAATAACAATATGGGAGTCATTCAATAAGCAATGAGAATACAATTGCAAAAGTCAATATCTTCAATAAAAGGAAGGACGTTGTGAGATTCAACATTTTCAGACTTAGTCACATAACACGAGTACTTACAGCCACCTTAGTGTTATTCTTCTTTCATCCCATCTATAAACAACTTATAAAATCATCAAAGAAAGCAACTAAACCATCTGCTTTACTGCACAATGTACCAAGATTACCAATTTATCCACTGTTACAAAAATAAATCTTCCAAGAAAAAAGTTCCTGTTAAAAATCAATAATGAAAAAACTGTGCATGCTTTACCATAGCGAAGTTTTTCTATCAATGGGTCGGTATTATAAATACGAAATCCAGACTCCAATGCACAAGAAAAGCAACCTAGCCAGTACAGCAACAGTAAAGACATGCCAGACAACACAAAATTCACAAACCATGAAACCACTAGTAAACTGATTAATACTACTGACTCCATAAAAAGTTTTAAAAATACGAGTTGCTACTAAACAAAATTTCAAATAGTGTGCTCGATGTTTAAGTTTACATTTTAGTTTGCCTGCTAGAGATAAATAATAAAATAATGGTAACAAATAAATAATGGTGTGGCTCGATAGTCTAGTGGTTAGCATGTCAAACCTAATAATCGAAAGGTTGGAGGTTCGAATACGAGCCACTCCCCTAAAGGTAACAACCCTGAGCACGTTGTTCACACACCAGTTTGTGGGCCCTGCCAACTAAGTAACTAAATCCAAATGTAAAGCATGGTGTTATTGACTGGGCGCACGCACAGTCCAATGTCACACAAAAAATGTTATTGACCGTGCAAGCATGCATGGCCGTCCACTTAAACTGCACATGGTCCAAACTTCTGAACTCATTTATATGACATCTTGGGTAGTATCATGTCATCTAAAAACGCACATCTTGTGTGGTTCCTTGGGCGACAGGTTTTCGTAGTAGGCCTAAAGGTTGACATTATTTGAAACTAAAATATCAGCTGACCAGATTACTCAGTACTCAAAAATGTTCTAACCAAAACAGCATCAACTATTTCTGGAGTTACTTTCGTGCTCATAATTAACTGATAACAGCAACGTGAACATACAAGCGCCCACGCAACTCTCTGCTTACACGTCGTTGGTACGCGTGTGCGATCTGCGCATGCTAAGTAACACTTTTTGACCGCATACGGACCGTGCATGTGGTAAATAAGTCATGGCTATCTGTTGGCAAAAATTTAACACCCACTTTAGCCCAAATTCTGTACCCAAGAACTTTCGTGCCTGGGAACGAAAGTTCAATAGGTCCTTGGAACTTTTGTTCTCAACATCAAAATTAGCATGGAACTTTCGTTCCCTAACATTGATTATTAAACCCATACTGTACACAATTTTTGATGCACTTTTTAATTACAGCTATGCTGTAGGCATCGATGGTATTATTGTTGTCTGTCTCTTGTCCATCCGTCTATCAGTCTGTCTGTAACGGATGTACAGTGGATAAGCTTTGGGTCATAGAAGAAAACTTTTTGCACGGATAATTAGTGTTGTGTCAATGCTCTCTGCATACAAAATTTTGGGGATGCAATGCAGAGGAAACATTTTTAAATTTAGGACTAAATAGACGGGGGTAGGAAAATGTGCATTGTTAACGGAAAACTAGCTATATCTCGCGCTTATAAACGAGATAAAAATCATCAAACTTGGATGACCTTGAAAGTCAGTACGCAACAGGAACTGTATAAGCTGTAGTGTGTCTTCTTTATCAACAGCTGGGCTTCCTTGTTATTATTATATCCTGTTGAAACTCCTGCTATACACGTCTAGCCAGTGATACAAAATTGGAGCTTTATTCGCTGAACTATAAGCACTAAGGGGTTCAGTAATTATCAGTGTCAGGGAACGAAAGTTCCTGGGAACGAAGGTTCCAGGGAACGAAAATTCTCGGGTACGAAAGTTCCATGAATCTTATGGTCTCGACATAAAATGCTTCTGTACAGAAGACACTGAAACAGAAATAAGTTATTGATACCAATAAACGTAATTTTACCGTAATTTTGACTAAACCTGGCACTCAGTATACCGGTACGACATAACATTTTCCTCAGTTTACTATTTTGTCATGATAAACTGATAATATAAACAAACAATGAACATAAACAAAAAGGCCAAAGGTCACCGCTTGCGTAACGGTCACTGAAACAATCTCGAACTTAACTTGCAATACGACGGAACTCGTTCGCTGCTTTATTTGCAGTTTCTCTAAATTCTCTTCAATCGACAAATAAAATTATTTTATTTTTTACTCACTTGCTTAAAATATTAAAAAATTTTGATTTCGGTTCTGAACTTATATGACTCCATCCCGGTGGCTTGCGATCACCAGCAACAGACTTCTGGCGTCTTCCAAGTTCCAAGCTGATCTATTGCTCGTAGGACAATTCGTAGCATGTCTCATTAGGTATGCCTTTTCTTCTTTTATAAGAACATTTTGAAATGGCTAACGTTAATTGCAATAATTTGTTGGCAAGTGTTGTTGAGTAGATAGATTTTGTATACATAATACATATTCTGTTGAATAAAGCAGCTTAGTGACTGCCATGCAGTGCGTATTGCGTGAAACTCTGTGTTGAGACATTTTGCTGCTATAGCAAATAGCCAGTTCAATCGGTAGTGTGTTTTATTGCTTTTATTTGGTCTGCATATGGGTGTGCTTGCGTGCGTGCATGTGTGCTTGTGTATTTTTTAGTTTACTGTTTCTTGTGTTTTCTGCCGTATTGGTAAATAAACTAATAAACGTGCTCATTAATAATTATTGAACAAAATACAACAATAATAATAATTCTGAAATAATAATAATAATAACAATAATAATAACAACAATAAGAAACTTAATTGTATATCTGAACTGAGCTATGACTTCAGTATGGTTTGCTGTCTCGTTTTTTTCTGACTCACTCACTGTGTACCGCCAACATGGCACAAAACGTTTCAGTAAGCATACAGTCAATTGATATACTACATTTACATTATTAACATCATGAAACTAATAGCGTAACAAGCAACACTGCTAATCACAACAAACATCCAATTTAAAAATAAAACTGCATTTATGAACATTCAGCGTTTTATACAGGCATAATAATGTTAGGAAAACGGACAGAAACTGCATGTCATGATCATTACCGCAGAGATGAAAACGAGTCACGGGTCACCGGGTCAATGATTTTGGCCGGGTCGGGTCTTGGGACTACCTTTTTTAAGACTAGACCCGATGTAGTGATCCGGTTATCGGAAGATCAGCGATCTCATCTACTGTAAGACAGTTAGTTCTCTTAGTTGTCGTTTTATACGGAATTGACACCATTTATGAATCTCTTAAATCTCTAGGCTGTAGAACAGCTGGTCATGAGCCAGAAACTGCATTTGATCCGCTCACTTGGTGGGGACAGATTGATTAGTCGTCAGTTTTCACTGTTGTTAAAATGAGTCAAACAGACGCTAGTTAACTTGCATGTCATCGGCGAAGTCTGAGTGCAATGTTACTGCGTCTGGCAAGATCATCAGTCACGAAGATCGAGCCACAGAACCATCAGCTCATCAGTCATCAGTGCTAGTTGCTGAAGCTCTCAAGAAGAACTTGATCAATTATGACTGGCCCTGTAGTAAGCGAATTGCGCAGCGCGTGACATATTAAGACGTTTGCATGATCGTCAAGAAATTTCGATCAGATGAACTGTGCGATGTACCTGTATATTAAAGCATAATCAGAGCTGAAGTCTCACGATCGTAATCATCATAGTGAATAAGTATTAAGTTACTGTTGCCAAATATTATTATTATTATTGGACATTATATACACGT
>Ga0209454_1002641_pt1 | contig 12333 bp, 9 predicted proteins | sample WorMetHERISLAND1_2_FD_187400 | JGI IMG/M metagenome (GOLD analysis project Ga0209454, IMG submission 187400) | Marine gutless worms symbiont microbial communities from Max Planck institute for Marine Microbiology, Germany - Olavius geniculatus... | ecosystem: Host-associated > Annelida >...
CCCATGATTTTTTTTCTGCAAAGATGACACAAATATTTGATTTCTTTGCGCTTCCAAATTTTAGAATACTGAGCACATTTGCAGCTAACATCAAAGGTCCAGAAACCAAAAGTGCTTCGGCTTCAGGGCCCGGGGACTTCGCCCCTGACTCTCACCAAGGGCTCTGCCCCTGGACCCCGTTGGGGGCTCTGCTCCCAGACCCCCGTTATAGGTTCGCGCTACCGCGCTCACTATGGGGCCATGCTTTGACTTCAGTTTAGTTAAAATGCCCAAAACGATGTGCTTATATTATGGATTGCAGTGTGGCCATAAGAGATCTAGAATATGACTTCACTATAATGCCGGTATACTTAATAACAGGCACTGCATGCAACTAAAAATTCTTCAAATATTTTGAGGCTGCTTACCTTAATGAAACACAAAATTCAGACAAAGCGTTAGTATCACAACAGCCAACACCTATACTGCTATACAAACTGAGCTTCTTACTGGATGGCAACAAAACCTCAGTACAAGAAGACTGAATCATAGGCCTCCAGAACAGAAGGTTAAGAAGATAACCACAGCATGCCATCTTCCGAACTCGTGTCTGTATTTACGTTGTTGGCCACATACAGAGACCAAGAAACAGACAGAGAGTGAGTGACACAGCAGCTTCATCGACATCAGCTATATTAAACACATCTTTGCAGAGATCATCGATCAATGTATACATACCATCAGCAGCAGGAACGTCTAGCCCAAATATACCCATCGAACAAGTTCCCCTGTATCCATACATCTTGTGTCTTCCCCTCCTCCTTTTCCATTTCTTTATCCTTCTCTGATTCCTGCTTACCAGTTTTTTCCGGGACCTTTTCCCTAAATGTACCTAGGGGCCCGTGCAATGGCAGAGGAACTGGAAACATGCCTCCACCTTCCTAAAGTATCCATTTTGGCCCCCTAACTTTTTACCCAGGACGGCCCTCAGAACTGGTCCCTTAAGCAGATTACTGTGTTTTGTGCGACTGGAAAAAAAGACAAAGATAACAGATGTTTGTTTCTCTGCCTCACATCTGCTTTCTTTCTTCATGCATTTAATGTGTGATTTTCGCAACTTCTGTGATAACCAAAATGTTAAATTTAGTGCCACAAAATACATCATCTTCTGGGGAGAGCTGCATTGGTCTACCCAGACCTCCCCCAAGCAGGGAGGAGACAGCACTCCCCACACAACCTTTCAGCACCTTCAATGTCTCAATTCTCTGTGCCCTCCTCCCACCTTAAAACAGTTCCCCCATTACTGGGACTGGGAAGTGCTGTAAGCTCCTCCAGTAAAGTCTAAATCAGAGTTAAAATAATTAACAACCTAAATTACACCAACTTTATCTCTGAAAAGCAAAATCCATCCACCTCTCAATTTTACGTTTGGGCGTTTGCTCCAAGAATTGTACGGAGTAGACGCCCCTGATCAGCAGTCGGCAATAACACAACGTAGCATGAACACTGTCTAAAGGCATGTACAAAACAACAGAAATGAATTGAACTGAAATCAAATACCAGTTCATGCAACACAACTGACATGAATAAAACTTCACGAGCATATTTCAGTGCATCTCAATTCTCGTCGCAGTGTACACACCTTTATACACAGCAGTTGAGACAATGCTACAAGGCACGTTTCTATCTACACTGTGTCCCAAAAAAACATCCCAGTTTTTATTGTCCACATCTTTGCCAAATGTTAACGGATTTTCAAAATCCTTTCACTGTCACATTCTGTGAACAATTAGCAAGAAAGTGGCTACTGAATATCCCACCACACCCGAACTGTGTTGCTACACTACCTTGTGGAATATAAATGTATGAAAAACCAACAATAATAGGCCGCAAGCATGTTGGTAAATGAAACACTTCAGACAAAAAACTATGAATGATCTATACGATGATACACAGTGTTAGATCGGTCCCTTTGGATATCTGGCGTGTTGAACAATGTGTTTGTTTCTGATTCTCCTGCCTTAGTGGGCCTACCAGTTCATCTGTGGTGGTCACATTCAGTTCGTGCATGATCAGTCTGCTGGTCTTGTGCCTTTGGTCGTTCTTCCTGTTTTCAAAATCTTTGTTATTAACAAGTCAAGTCTTTTGCAGTCTATTTACAAAAATTTTGTCAGTATCCTTTGAAAACTGTATTTTTTTAACTTGTATACGTTCTTAATTAAAGCCTTATCTCCATAGCTAAATGGCATGTTACAACACCAGTGTATCGTTACAGCATTAAAAATAATTACTTGCAATAATATAGTCTGTGTTTGTTTATAAACATCAGAGATGTATCTGAAACTAAGCACAATATAATTTGACACTCAGCTAACCCTAAACCCTTGAACTGATTGTCATTAAAGAATAAAGAATTGTACTTGTACAATTTACAAGTACAATTTAATTTTCACACAAAAAATAAGTAAAAACAATGTTCAGAATAAATTTTTGCATGTGTATTATACTGATTTTAGTGATCTTTGAAGATTTATGTTTCACACAGTAATGTAGCTACACAGTTGAAGTGTGGTAAAATATTTAATAACTACAGTATTGCTAATTGTCCACAGTATGCGCCACTGAAAAAAAATTCAAAAAATCGGTTAATATTTGGCGAAGATATGGAAAATGACAAAGTGGGACTTATTTTGGGACACAGTGTACACAACAACACGAAAATAAAGAGCAGCAGACTATACATTCCTTCCTGTATATTATATGGTCACACTCAACTTCAAATATCACCTTTAAGCCCCTGCCCAATACAGTTTCATTAAAACGCTTAGCAGCAGTGGCAATTAACCCATGCAGTTGGCAAAAAAATCCCTAAGTTGAGCAAACATTACAGATAGGAGACAATGAGAACACCAGATTAGTCCTACCAATCACCCACAAAGTGACTGTACATGTATTATAGCCAATATGTTAGCAATAGGCCTACAGAATACCTGCAAGAGGTATGCCAAATACTTGAAATGGCAACGAATGATATACGTTGGTCACTACTAGATGGGATAGCTACCATTTTTTTTATTAAACTTGAAAGGATTAATAGTTGTAAGGACGACCATCAAAATCAATGGAAAAGGACAAAATTTGACATTCGGCCAACACTAAACCCTTGAACTGATTGTCATTAAAGAATAGCATCCAACAGTTATTCAACCCCGCCACAAATATGGCTGAACATACCTAATGTCCATGCCCAAGAATCGACGTCGCAATAACTCATTAAAATATTCAACATTTTCATGACCTTGAAAACCCAAACAGTTCATCTAACTACAGTATATAGTACATATGGATGTTATTTTGTTAAAATCCATCAGACGATTTGAAAGACACAGAATCTGAAAATTCTCCACATCGAAACTTGTAGTAGCAACCTTTAAATCCTAACGACAGAAAGATAACTAAAAACTTAATGCATCCACCAATACCTATCACAAGTGTGGGCACTAATTTTTTCACAAAGGGCAAAATTCTGAGCTACTCTGGATCTATCCTGTAGAATCCCTCCCCAAAAAAACTCTTTCCAACTGCATCCAGTGAGTTACAAACAATGAGAAATTACTGTATGCAAAAATATGTGACAAGCCTGATAAACTCATCTAAAAACTGCAACAGGTACTCATCACAACATGATGAAAATATATGATAAAAAAACTTCTGCTTTTGCTTTGCTTTACTCTAAAAATATCTGAATCCAGCTTTCAGCTAACCTAGCAACAGTGTGAGTGAGTGAGTAGGGTTTAACGCCCAACCCGACATGCCTTTGCAGGCAAAATTGCACATAAACAGCAATGTCAAAGAGAACTTATCATCTTTGGCTGTAAATAGTCAAATCAGCAGAAATACAAACAATAACTGGATGCAGTCACCAGATACAAATATACCAGGTGGCACATAAAAAACGAAACATACACATTTTACACCGCTAACACAGTTGGACAGTTTCAGAAACAAGAAATATGAGCTAATGCTCACGAGACACACTAAGCCTTTTTGCAAATTGTCTTAGTCTATCTCCAGCCATTTCATTGCAATTCACTTTTGAAGTGGGCGCCGCAGCCAAAGATCGCAAAAATCAATAAAATCCCTTATATTGATAATGTCTTTCAAAGCCATCGATGTTGATACGACTAAAAAGCTCGTCACTAGTGCTTGTTGCAACCGTTTTCACGAAAGGCAGGCCAACAGCAGTAAAATAACAACTTTTACAAGGTACCGCTCTCTGATGCCCTCGTGCACAGGTTTCCTTGAACCTAGAAAATCAAGACTTAGACTGTTGAAATCTACGTTCAATGCTGAAAACTTCGTACGAAGGTTGTCTTTGTCTGTCTCTATTGATTTCGGCGCAATTTGCTCTTGAAATGTGTCTCACAGCCCAAAATCGCCAAAAATTCATCAAAACCTTTATTTAGGTTTTCAAGGTCATCCAAGATCATTGCCCTCGGTGCCAATCGATAGCCCGTGTACGACTTCCTATTAGTAAGTAATAGTAATCTAGGCCCTATCTCGCACCATTTCTGAGACACAGCGACTTATTGGCTAAAAATCACAAATTTTCCCTACCTCCCTCATTTAGCGCCCTCATTCAGTGTGACCCCTTTCGAATTTATAAAAAAGCTTTACAGATCCTGAAACTAGAGTCTTCCTTGCAGCTGATGGTGAAGATTTGGTGATCCTAGCTTGCACCGTTTTGACTGATCCACCTGTGTGACAAACAAACGGACAGAATTGCGATGGCTAAGACGCACTACAGCTGTACCTGCTTTCGCGCAAAACAAAATTGTAGCCTCACTCATTGCAGTGACTGAATGCAGTGATTGGAGACTTCAGTGCCAAGACTGGTCCAGACAGGCATGGCGTAGAAGCGACTGTCAGCCCACATGGCTCAGCAGAACACACCAATGACAATGGCGATAGATCAGCCATGACGTGTAGCACCAGCGGCCTATGTGTTGGTAACACTCTATTCAAACACAAAAAGATGCATATAACAACTTGGACGTCACCTGACTGTAGCACCCAGAATGAGACTGACTACATATGCATCAGCAGGTGCTGGCTCACATCGTTGCAAGACGTTTGGGCCTGCAGATGGGCAGATGTTAGTTCAGATCACAACCTGGTAATAGCCAAGATATGCACAAAGCTACTGAAATTGAGGAAAGTGCAAGCATCATGTCCATTTGAATTATCCAAACTGAAAGACCCTGAGACCTCAAGTAGCTTTCGTATTAAACCTGCAAATAGATTCACAATACTGCAGGACTCTAGGGATGTCATGGAGAACTGGCAGGCATTCCAGGAAGTTGTGAAAGAGAGTGCCGAGACAACCTTAGGGCGGAGAAAAGGATCATACAAGAAAAGATGGATCTCAGACGAATCATGGAAATTAATAGACAAAAGGAAGCAAATAAAGACTTTGAGAGATCAAACACAAACACAGCAACAAAAGATGAATGAGGACTACAGACATGCAGACAAAGAGGTGAAAAAAGTTGTAAAAATGACGAAGGAAGTGAAAAGGGAAAGAAGCAGAAAAAGCTGAATGCAAGAATGATTCCAAAACGCTGCACAGAATCGTCAGAAAACTCACTGGAACAAGCAACACTTCAAGTGTCCCACTCAAGAACAAGGAAGGCAAGACCTAACTGACAGAACAGGAGCAAGCCACACAATCGACTGAACATTTTATCAATGTGCTTAATCAGCCAATGCCAAACGATCTTTTTGATTTCACAAAAGAAGAGGAAGTGCGGGTTAATAAATGTAACACAAACTGACATTACTGAAAGTGAGATCAGTATGTCTGTCAAATGATAGAAGAACAATACGGTAGCAGGGCCTGATGGAATACCAGCTGAACTACTGTGAAACATGGAAGACAATAGCAAAAGCTATCAAGATGATTGGTGTGTTTCACCATCGTTGCCTTAGAAGGATCCTGGGGAATTCATGGTGAAATCATATCACGAATGATGAAGTAATGACATGCTCTGGACAAGCGGCGCTGCATGACATAGTAGCAACGAGAATAAAACGTTTCTTCAGACACATCCTGCAACTTCCACCAACGAGGCTAGCTAGCCTGGCTATAGAATAGAGACAAGAAGATGGCAAGAGGAGCATCAGAAGACCAAAGAGGACATCACAAGACACAAAAAAAGAAGATCTGAAAATGATGGGCATAAACTGGAGTGACAAGAAGACCGCTGCCAGCGATCGTGACAACTAGAGGAACTGGAGGAACTAAATCTAAGCAAGTCATTGCAGTGATGTGTGGCCGTGGGTGTTCAAGTGTTCAACATGATCACTGTTCACTGCAATGATAATTACTAATTGTTTCCAACACTGTTTAATAGCTCAATCCACGTAAAGCATGTATGTTCCACCTTTTATGGGCCACCATGTACAGACATCAGGTGATAGTTGAATCATACAAGTGATAACAGCTGGTAGTTAGCTATGTACAGTTTTATGATATTGTTAAAACAACAACCCAACAGTGACTAGTAAGCTCTTACATAAACAGTTGCAAATAGCTTTTGAGACATAACATGAAAAAAAACGGTTACCAATAAAATGTTGTAGCAACTGTGGCCATTGGCCAAGGCTGCCAACAAGAAAAATGACCAACTTCCCAAACCAGTACCTTCTTATCAAACAGAGATTTTTAAAACCAAAATTAAAGAAACAGAAAAGTTTCACAAAAAGAAGAAACTACTAAGAATCACCACTTGCACTATCTATAACAGAGCAATGCAACATACGCGATGTCACAGAAAACTCATGCAGTTTAGTTTATACCCACCTTCGTCTAACTGGTAACTTTTACAGAGTCCCGCCTACCACACATTAAGATGGATTCTCAGGCAGAATATCTGAGGACTACTGAGGGAGAATTATTACATCATACCAGCAGGTAGAGCACGCCAATCCTATAATACAATACAACAACAGCATCAGAACACAGAATAGGTTAAAACATGGTAAATGCACACAATATGTTGAAAATTCAACAATGGTCTCTATGAATACCCACAATGTCAGAACAGATTGCATTCAATTTCAACACGCATATGCACACATGCACATGTAAACAGCAGACTGGCATAACAAAATAAATATATAGCAGAAACTGTCTGTCTTTTATACAGATGCGAGATAATGATAGCTGGTAGATGTCTCAATGGCACCATGGAATGTGACCACGCAGTGACACTAAAACTGAAACATAACATGGCAATAATACACAGATACCACCATAGGGCCTCAGTGGGCACAAGCCACCAATGATACGTCTGTTTGCTTTGTTTCACAGCGTTTCTTAAACTGTGACACACAAACTCCAACTCTGAATAACAGTAAAGTAGTAAAACAGTGAAACTCACTGTTGCACTACATTTGTAAATATGCCAAAATACGGTGACCAGACATCAGATTTTAACCCCAACAAAATTTGTTCTTACTTTTCCAGTCCTAAACAGCTGCGCAAACCTTCATGAAAATCCGTTCATAAACGTCAGAGTACTGTTGCACCGTTACCGTTAGACAGCCGAAAGGATGAAGAAAAATCTCCTTCTTTTGATGGAGGTAAAAGAAAAACCATGAACTAAGAACACTGCGGCAAATTAATGCATACAATACACAACAAACAGATTTTATGGCACAGATGACATGACTGATCCCTTAAAGGGCCTGTACCGTACAGATGTCTACAGCAGAAACAGCATTTACAGCATGAACCAGTGTCAGTGCTCTGCCACCTTCCAAAATGTACACAAGGGTAAGCAACGGATTAGGTTTCTCCTAAAACAGACTAACAGGCCATTCTACCGCAGTGTACAATGCATCTGTAATGTGCATCACGTGTACAACATTTTGATCTGATAACAGTGGCTGCCCAGCCCTGGAAACTGTTCATTGGTGAAATGGGCCCAGCTTGAACAATAAATTGAAGCGACAAACAGAGAGGTATTGCTCTAGTCCTAGACTAAGAGTTCATACATAATTTCAAAAATATTCAAATTTAATAAAATGGCATATCTTACCTTTAACACATCAACGGCAGTGTGGCAATATTAGTTCCTACCATAATGATCAGGTTAAAACTCTAGACTTAGGTAAATGACAAAAGTAGCTTAATTCAGCTTTTCTAAGCTCAGGATTTCCATCCAGGCCAAAAAATAGGTCGGGCTATGTCAGCATGAGCCAGGGCTAGACATAAAATTGCTTAAATGGGTCAAAAATATCCAATTCATGCCCATGCACATGTTTGATGAGAATATACACAAAAATATGCAGTGTAATCACATAGCACCCACTGACACGTCTAAACAAAATGCTCCAGGTCAGAAAATAGACTTGTCCGCAATGAACAATGCAAACAAATGTACAATTTCCTGCCAGATATATGAGCAGAGATCTTCACTACCACAACAGTTTATAACTAATACTACAGCTACAGCAACTGTCTATGGGCTAACGTAACCAGTTGCTGGGCAATTAATTACAAGAATAAGTAAAAAATCAGTACCAAGACAGCACAAATCTCCGCCAAAAAAATTTTGCTGCTACCTGGTGAACACAATGGATCAAATACAGCTGGTACAGAGACACAAGGTAAATCCAAATGAATCCGGTTTCAGAAATACTAAAACCGAACCTTGAACTAGACTGAAACCAAAATATAAGCAGTTGGTCCTCGGGCCACTCTCCACCCCGCAGTAAGTTTAATCCAAATTTGTTCATTGCTTGAGTGAGATTTACTGCAAACCTTCACTTTACACCCTGTTTCTTATTGGCAAAGAGTACAACACAATGAATGATTCAGAATCGAAAGAAGACTTCGTGCATCGATAGCAAAACTAATTGGTTCCCCCTTCAGTTGTGCCCATGCACAAACCCTTCATCAAAATCTGTTCATAACTTATCCAGTAATCCAGCGGACAAAAAACAAGACAGACTGACAGATAAACATGGAGACAATGTCACTAAACCTTCTTCTCTGACTGATGTGAAAAACTACTGGTTCTACTCAAACCTAAACGTATGAACCTAGCAAAATGAAATGTGACTGTGCTGCACACAAAACAAAAATCATGCCAAAAATAGTTCTCATCTATTCTATTCCTGCTACTGGTTGTATCTGTACAGACAGACGATATAGTCACCAACACGCAACTTCCAAAAAACTGCGTAAAATTTTACACTGCTTTGTAATGGACAAATATCAGCAGTAAAACGGTGAATTAATGGAGAGATGGGAGAAAACAATTAGCATGCAAATCACAGCAAGCGTGAAAATAAGATCCGAGATAAAAATAGTTAAGATATAAAACCTACCAATCACTGCTGCTATTGCCTCTATGCAAACATTAGTTATCCCGGACATTGTTCTTTCAAACCAGCGACAGTGAGTGAGTGAGGTATATATGTGCATTACATGGTCCATATGTACCGGAGGCAGGGACTGCAATTTGAGAATACAGCAGAAGATGCAAGCAAAGCGCAGTGGTTCGTTCTGCTGCTGCACATCAAAGCCAATTTCCGACTGCTATCTCTGTTTATTATGCTGCACAATGTCTTGTTTTGTGACACCCCCCAAAAAAACCCAAACTCTTAATCAATTTTAGCTTCTTCTTCCACTAATAATAAAGTATTTTATTATGGCTAAGTTTCTGAAACATTTAAACTCATGAAGTTGAGAATTAGCTAATAAAACTAATAAATACTAACAATAAAACTGTTGCAACTCATATTTATTTCACGTGGAGCATTATCTAAGTAACAGTGCTCACTATAATAACTGAAAATCCACAGAAATCCCAAAAACCATCAAGTTGGGCCTATATACAAAACAGGTTTAGCCTAACAAATAAACCAAAAATCCAATGAAACACCAAAAAACCACTGGGTTGGACTTTTTTTTTAAAAAAAAAAGTCTTCTACAACCCTGCACTCCAAATTATCTGACTTTTCAGCATGCTCCACTGGCATCTTCTGCTCTACTTGTATGCTCTCAGTGTCAAACCGAGTCACTGATACAACGAATCTCATCACTGATGATACAAGTTAAGGTGCATGGGCAAGGAAATATGATGTACTGATGTATATGTAATGATATATAGGTGGCTTCCAATCTCCTGGCATGAAAGTCAGGGTGAGACTGGTTGGATACGTGAATGGGGCCAAGCGCAGTTTTCTCTATCACTTAGAACTGTCAGCGGCAAGTATCACAACACATACACGGACGTTCTCCCGTTCAGTTACAAATCACAAAATACATACTAAAAACGCAAATTTAACATACCAGCAACTGTACAAATCCACATTAAACTGCAGCACCACTGCAGTCATCCGTGTCCATCGTCGTCGTAGCGACACTGTCCCTGTCCCTGCCTGTCTCTGCGTTGCGCACTTCATTCTCAAACAACTGGATCAGGTTCTTGAGTCCAAACAGATAGCCGTGGTCCGGGCCAACGTGAGCTGTTTTGTCCTGCAGAAAGCCGTGGTGCGTCGCATGAGCAAAGTCAATCATTCGGACGTCGACATGCGGATGTAAACTCGACGCCGGTTCATGTAAATTCCCTCGACCGACGAATGCCGGAAGTGCTGCGGGCCCTGCCGGCAAATTGTCACTCGTAGCTGACGGAACAGAGGTCGAAGCAGAAGATACAGGAGAAGCCTTTCGGCCACTGCTGGCACTGTACATGATCAGCAGAGAGCTGGAGTAGAACCTAAACGTGCTCTGTTTCGACAACATCGCAAGCAGCTTCCGCAATCGCTCCACGATCGGTGCAACCAACTCCCATCGGTGTCGATATCCATCGAACAGAAACTGTCGTAGAGTATCGCAAACGCCAGCAACGTCGAGCCTTCGACCGTAGTACTTGTTGTGACAGATGTACTTCCCAGTGTTTACACGATACACCTGCACACAATCCATCATACATATTAACATTCTGAGAAAAAATTTTTTACTAAGCTAGAGTGCACGACAGATTTTATTAGTAGGTGCTATATAAAATTTGACACTATACTTAGATGCTAACTTAATTGTTAATTATACTCTGACGAATACCCGTTCTGACTCACAACTGAATCTAAAATCCTTTCTGCAACATTTCAGAGTGCCCAAGTTTCAGCCTACTTGGTCATGGAATGATGAAGACCTGAACCAAAACTTGTGACCCCAAAGGTGAAATTCCAGGTTTACTATTGTCCAAATGAGAAGACTGTCGACAAAACTATGGAGAAATCCATCAAAGTGTAATACAGATTGAGATACAAACATCATGAATGAACAGATCACATAAATCATAATGCTTCAGGATTGCCACCAGTACTATCTAATGCAACTCACAGTTAAAGACCTATAGGACAACCCGAATGCGGTGGCTGATTTCCTCTACCTTGTCAATGCATAAAAAGAGGAGAAAAGCTGCTGGGCTATCACAAAAAACAACATGTAACAGCCAAAAATAAGATAAACGCTTCTTAGGACAATGATACTGCATGGCTAACCTGCATGCCACAGATTCGCAGGCCGAGGTTACTGGACGTGGTCGTACGACATTTGTTCATCTGACTCTGTCGTTTCTCCTCTGATGCATCATCTCCGTGCTGTCGTGTGCCCATCTTGAGGTCCAACACACATGGCAGCTCCATCTTCCATGTTAGGTTCTCCAGCAGAATAAACTCTGAGAGAAGCACAGAAGTTATGGATAACAAATTTCAAGAGCACATCTAGGAAACTTCCAATTCGACTACATCTACTGCAACAATCTCGGCTTATTGCTTCAAAAGTTATTTTATTTAATTTTACCTGCACGTTTGCAAAAGCAAAATGATGTTTTTCAAATCTGTCAGTCTGAAAATGCACAATTTAAAGGTCTATTAAAATGGACTTCACAGATTCAGCCCTACTAAAAACAGCTGTTACTCAGTGTTGAAACACCCTCGAGCAGATACCCAAAAAACCCACTGGGTAGGATTTTTTTGAACAGACCCACCTAAAAACCTTCCCAAAACCCACCCAAAGCTTGATTCAAATTTCTTCCACTAGTAATGAAATATTTTATTATTGCTAAAGCCTACAAATTTGCAAATATTTTTACATTTTTGCTGTGGGGAGCAAACAGAAACTCATAATTTGAATCAACCAACTGGAAACCTGTACAAATCCCAAAACCCACGAAGTTGAGCTTTAACCGGTTCAACCTAAAAAAACCCAAAAAATGAAAACCCAATAAAACCCCCCCAAAACACTGGGTTGGACTTTTTTTAAACCCACAGATAGGA
>Ga0209454_1002644_pt1 | contig 12326 bp, 13 predicted proteins | sample WorMetHERISLAND1_2_FD_187400 | JGI IMG/M metagenome (GOLD analysis project Ga0209454, IMG submission 187400) | Marine gutless worms symbiont microbial communities from Max Planck institute for Marine Microbiology, Germany - Olavius geniculatus... | ecosystem: Host-associated > Annelida >...
ACCCCATCGAACGTCTTCTCCTGGCCGAAGTCTTCGATGGGGTCGGCCCAGAGCAGATCACACATCGGACCAGTTGAAGGTGGTTCCTTGAACCTGTCAATCTGGCAGCCAACACATACCCACTTGACCAGCAAAGGCGCAGAGTGGCGAACTGGGGTGGTGGTATGTCCGCTAGCTGCAAACCGTGGGTTCAATTTGGCCGCATAGTGCGCTGCGATATCATTAGCTCATGCCAATCAGCTGCCATTTTCAAGATTGTAAAGCGATTCTGGTCGCGAGCATGACTCATGTAAAAAGCAGGTATCAGACGCTTTACCTTTAGCTTTTAACTATCCATACCCAGGGCATCTATCATGTCTGAGCCTTTCCCCATCAATTCTTTCCTCTAGACATTTCTCTCCCTTTTCCTTCCTTTGCTCATTTCCAAGGAGTGAAGCTTTCTCTGAATCCAGCTCGGGATCTGATGTTTTCCTATTCACGACAGTCTTCCTCAGTGGGCGGACCCCCGGCTGCAAACGTATTTGGAGCATTTTTGCACCCGGAAACTGCACCTGTTAACACTATTTTGTTTGTTACAATTTTGTCCTTAATTAGCACAGAACTTTCTTCTAAGTTTTTGAGTTTTCCAGGAGTTTTCCAAGTTCAGAGAATTTTCTGAGTACTCCAAGTTTGTGGCTACCCTGTGTGAATGCCCCTTAACTTGTAGCTATAGATAAATGAATGACATGCTTTTCAGAATACAACTTGTATGATCCCATATGGCAACATGGCAACCAACATCAAGGTCAACTCAGCCTTCTATTCCTATGGGGTAAGTAGGCCTAAACTGAAAACCGGCCAACCTGTCTAATTAGATTGATGTGAAGCGCGTTCGCCTGCATCGAGTGGCAGGTATCACCGTGTGATCGCATATGGCAGGTGACGCTCTGTAGCTCTGAGACGGGTTTCTCGTGAAGAGCTATATACCGTTTAAACCTATAGATAAACGAATGACTTTTCTGATATCGTCTATGGTGTGTATTTCCGGAGAGATGCCGCCGTGTACGCAGAGAAATTGCTGGTTCATTAGTGCAGCCAATGGTAGGCAGTCAAACGCCACCATACACTGTGTCCAAAACTCCTCCGAATACTTTGTCTTACCTGCAATAACAATCACAATGCATCCCGTATAGCAGGTGATGCTCCGTAACTCTGCAACAAAACAAAAAAACCAAAATACATTGTGTGATCCCATATGGCAGGTGACGCTCCGTTGCTCATGCACCGTGTCAAAAACTCCTCTGAATATTTCGTCTTACCTGCAATCACAATACAATGTGTGATCCCATATGGCAGGTGACGCTCCGTAGCTCTGAGACGGGCGCTCCCAAGCAGAGCTACACCGTTTTAATCTCAAACCTTAAACTAGCAAGCAGTAAAAATGGTGCTCCCTTACATTCGAGTTTGAAAGTGAAGTGCTCAGTGAGGTGTCGACATTCGTGGTTGCCGCGCAGCATAAACAGCGAAGTCGGATAGTTGAGTTTGAGCGAAAACAGATACAACACACACTGCACAGTAAATACAATACACATGATTATAATACAGAACTTGGTAGGCCTAATAAAATGACAGTGATACATAAATTTTCTAGTAAGATCTACCATTTAGCCACAATAAATATGCGTCACAGACAGACGGACGACACATCGTAAATAAAGTAGACCTAACAGTTAGCCAAAAATCGAACCCGTGACATATCATTGATCTGAGTAATTTTCTGTTGCCAATCCAGTAACTTATGGCCAATGATGCACACTTGCAAATTAGGCATTAAAAATAATCCTTCCAGTAGCCATATGCACCCAATAAAAATCTCCATTCCTAATACGCTTATTGAATCCTCAAAAATAGTCCATATCTACTACTACTGCTGCTACCAACTACCACTACTGTTACTACTACTACAGTGAACAGACTGCCCACCTCGACGCTGAAATATCCACGGTCGACATAATCTCCCAGGAACAGGTAGCGAGTTTTGTCAGGTGGTCCGCCGATCTCAAACAACTTCATCAAGTCATAGAACTGCCCATGCACGTCACCGCAAACTGACAACAACAATAACAGCAACACTAGTTGTAGTAGTAGTAGTAGTAGTAGTAGTAGTAGTAGTATTAGTAGTAGTATTGGCAGTTTTTAACTTTTGTTATGTGGTCCGCCAATCTCAGAGTTTCATGAGGTCAAAAAAACTGCCCATGCACGTTACCTCAAGCTATACAGGCATGCAACCACATACGTGACACATCAATGGCGTCGTTGGTTAAAAAACTAGGTGGGACAAAAATGTTGTTTTTGTCCCACCTAGTGAGAGAGGGAAAAAAGGGAGGCTAAGGAAAGAAGGTGAGAGGTAAAGAGGGGAGAAAAAGAGGGAAAAAACAAAAAGGGGGAAAGAAAGGGGAGGTAAAGGGAGACGAGCCCCCCTCGAACTGACATTTCTGGCTACACCACTGACACAGTATAGCAAATATGACACGTCCAACCTGTGATGGGTTGTGGTATGTCAAGGAGACATTTTTCCTGCTTGAAGACGGCCGCTCCGTCAGTTACAATACGCATGGCGACATCCGGTTTCAGACGCCCCTCTCCCACGAAGTGACTCTTCAGTACTTCCGGTCGCGGTTTATTCGTCTTCTGGTCATAGACGTCTGCCATCTGTAGCTGTGTCGACAGCGGCGGTCTCACGCCTGTGTGCAGTCAGTGCATTGCGCAATAACTGAAGTGGTTAAATTACTCAAAAGTAGGTGTCCCCTGCTTTTCCGATTCCTCCCATCCACTTTCTCCCCTTGGAAGTAAAACCCCTCAAATCCAGCTAGGGGTATAATGGAGTGTGCTATAATTCCTCCAGTTGGGCGTGGGACCCCAGCAGAATGTGGGGCAGAGCCCCAGCCGAAATAAAATTTGGTAAGTTTAAACCATAAAATCCGACCTCTGGTAAAAAGGCTAATGATTTTCCACAAAATCAACTGACAAAAAAATACAGTGTGGACCATCAAGATATAACCATTTTGCAGTAAGCTGTAGGCCCTGGGTAATATTTCACATAATATTCAAGATTCAACTGCAAACTTCAGGTGTTAACCGTGGTGGAACGGCAATCTCAGGTGCTGGAATGCTAGACAGTAGTCTACACAGGTTGTGGAATGCCGTTTCGGCCCATTTCAGCTGAATTGAAGTTAACGTGCTATATAAATTGCTTACTTGCTTACTTAATATACTTACTCACTAATTTAAACACTGAATACCTATCATCATTATCATCAGCAGCTAGGGTCATCTATCCCCTTGCACACAGCGCCAGGCAAGGCCCCACAAGTGGCACCACTCCATCTCCTCCCCCTTTTCCTACTTTCCTGTTTTCCACCCAAGTTTCCCCTTCTTTCATCTCCCCATTTATCTTCCCCATTCCGTTCGTTTCTCACCCAAATCCAGTTAAGGTGTCCGGGGAGCATGGTACTAGCTCCCCTAGCAGTCCCACTCCAGGGCACCAGGGGCGGAGCGCCCCTGGGCACAAACGCATTTTGTGCTCTCAAAATGATGGCATCGTTTTAAGGCATAGTCGTTTAACCCATGTGCGATGCAATGACAATAATGTTGTTAATCTCAAGTAAAAAAATCCCCCTAGTTTAACAGGTTAACTTCCGCAACTTTTTCCAGGAAGCATCCTGCTTCCGCTACCTGTCAATTGTGGAGTAGACGCCAGAAGATCATCGATAATCTTAACCCTTATCTTTTCCCTTGCTACGAAAATACATATACATTTTGGCTAGTCGGTGTATCAGTATCTTTTCACATGGTTGTTTTACTGGCAAAACCCATAATCATAACCATAGGCGTAGATACCGGTAAATCGAAGACATAGCGTAGGCTACAAATGAAGTACGTACTCGGAACGGGTCTTTCGGTGCCTCCGGGTTTTTTTGCAGGTGTAACCATAATGCAGACAAATTCTGTTTAGACAATTATTCGAAAAACACGATCCAACAAACGGCAATCACATTTTAATTACAACAAAATAAAGACACGACAGACAGCAAAATGTCGATGACAACATAAACAACGTAACGTAACGTAATCAAACATATTGAGTATTGATTTTACCTTCGCTCCTGTTACATTGTTTGTAATTTTATCAGTGAATTTGTGACAGGCAAAACGAATACATTTGGGGCTACATATATGCACAATGCGCAATTTCAAAATGATCACAAAACATCGTAACCAACGACGAAATTATTTTTTTTTATTATTCGTATTTCGTAATGGCCCATCTTTGCCAATGGTTTTACGTTAAATACTCTATGGATTTTGTTTACTTTTGAGAAGTTTCGTGTTTGGACGGGTTATAATTCTTTCTTATAAATTCTCAGCTGAACGTAACTCTAACGCATTATTTGCAAGTATTGCAGATTTGAATACATTGTTTGTGGTTTTATTTATCGGTTACCTGTTCTAGTAGTTTTTGCGTAACTGGATGTTGACATGATGCTGAGCTTGTCGACGACACTCGATGATCTTATACGCCAGCAGGAGAATCTGCGCATTCAGAGTGTTCGGCATCTCGAAGAGCTGCGTAGTAGGCAGGATAGATATCGAAGATGTCGGCCTTCAGAACACCGTGCGCCTGACCAGTCCAATGTTAGCCGCGGTGTTGGAGGTCTGACCGATGTGTTGAATGAAGGCATAGTTCACATCGATAGTGTCAGAAAAACAGTGGGAGATTGCACCGAACGTCGCTATCGGCCTGTATCTACTGTCAGTAAATCATCCTCACTGCAAGGACTTAGCACTTTATCAACCAATGCTAGTGATGGGCAGTTTTCACAGAAATCAGCTGATTTGAATTATATAAATGTCCGAAACTCGACGTCGGCAGTTTTCTCCGATGATGTGAACAGTGAAAAGTGGTCATCGTCTGCTGCTCGCAATGCGAGGATGAAGCTGACAAGCGGACGAATGCAGACAAACTTAAATAATTCTTCATCTGTGAACATTGATAGTGGGCTTAGAGACTTAGTACCAGCTTTGGGCTCATCTGTGGACTCAAACGGTTGCCGATCATCGGAAATTGATGCTAGCAACACTGCTGGCTACTTCTCCTCCTCCTCCGATGCCGATATCGGAAAACTCAACGGCACCCTAACACCGCAGAAATCGGAACAGTCTCTCGATGAGACACCAAAGTCAATTCTGCGTCACCGACAGATTGTCGACAAAAACGTATGTGTAGAGTCGAAGTTCGATCATACACCCACGAATGTTCGCAGAAACAGACATCGATGTGGACTGAATTTCTCGTATTCTGATGTCAACGACGCAGAGCTGTTTGGTTGCAAAACTAAATCCGTCAATTTCGACATTGAAGAGAGATCAACACGCGAGTCAGTTGCTGTAAATAGCAATACAAACAGTAACCTGGACAACATGTCTCAATTACGAAGTTTAAAGTCATCATCATCTGCTGTGAATAATTCGCCAGCTTCCCAGAGGTTTTACCGTGTACCTGATGCAGCCGATTCTGTGACAGAAATGTCCGTGAATGGGAGAAAAAGTGGTACTGTGAACAAGCTTGTATCGGATGGATTACTACTACAGACTGGCAATGATAGAAGGAATGCAAAGATTGTGCGTGAGCTTGAGAGTCGATCTCGATCAGACTTGTTTTCCACTGATGAGCCTTCAGTGATGAATATGTCAACAAATGCTTCACAATCTCAGGTTCTTTCTCATTTTATATTTCTAATTTTGTGCACAGAGTGATGTTTTCTGATTGTCTCTAGACTTTGGTCATATTAAATGATTTGCTCAGTATTGCATTATCATACTTAATGATACTTTGTTGTACAATGACCTTCAAATCCAAAAATAGGTTTATTATGTGATTTTTTTGTAGTTTTAGGCTGCAGCGCGTATTGTAGGAGTGAATTGAAGTCATAAGATAGATTAGGACAATCTTATTTGTACTTGTACTTGTACTTGCATGTTGATGAGCGGAGAAGCAGTTGCTTTAAATGCTCATATCTTGCTGCAAAGGCTTGTCAAGTTTATTTTAAGTTCTTGAAAGCGTTGGTGGACTTCATTGACATGCTGAGGAAGTTGATTTCAGTCCGTCACAACTCTTTGGCTGAAGAACATTCGACAGATATGACTTGTCTTTCTTGCCTGAGACAATTTTAGACTGCATATGAATTTTTCAATATTAAACCATTGAAACTAGATATTAACAGTTTTAAGTTTTTAACCCCTAGGTTCAGGGAGTTCTTCGTACAGGGGTGTCAAACTGATGCTGAATTGCATGTTTGCTGAGCATTAGCTTAGATATCTTGTTTGTCAGTGCTTTGATGTCATTCGTTTGGTGACAGGGAGGTCTTTGAAGTGAAAAAGTCATGCCACATAATTTAACATCAAGGGATTGGTTTAAGGATTTGGTCTAACCTGGAGTGAAATCTGACACAGTTGCACCAATTTTGCTTTTTTCCCTAGTGTTGCTTGACCACAGGTGGTGGGACTATACACTGTATGCAGACTGAAAACAGGAAGTGGGGTAATGTAGTGCCGCCATGTTTCCTCTTGTTTCAACCGCTGTGTGAAATGTGTGTTCCAGCTGTTTGATAGAGAAAGTCTGTCCAAGTCTTATGTTGATTCAGCAGTGCAGCCATTCACTAGACTCATCTCTGATGGACAGTCCCAGTCTCAACCACTGCTAGGTTATGACTGGATAGCAGGCATCATCGACAGTGACAGCTCGTCACTTGATGGGATGCCCGATGCATATTTTGACGATGTTCGGGAATTCCGCCAGCGGAATCGTGATGCATGTGTTGGCAGTGTAGATTTCATGTAAGTGTGATCTGGTATTTGTGCTAGAGCTGTAAAAATTAGTGACTGATTGTACGACTTGAAGTATTTTGCATTTCCGTTAATTTTAAAGTAATTACGAAAATATTATTTTATTTGTACTTGTATCAGATTTTCATATCTGTTTTGGTTCTTTATATATGTATCGTTTCTGGAAGTGTAGGTTTTTCATTCTTGGTTTTATGAGGTCATTTGTTAATGAAGGTGTATGTGTGATCCCGTACGGCAGGTGACACTCTGTATCCCTGTGCTGGGTTTCCTATTACCTTTAGGTCACGAGTCTGACTTGTTTAATAAGACTACATCAACTCCCTGGTGCTTATGTTTGAGCTTTTGTGTGATAGCAAGGCTGTGTTGTGTTTTTAGCAAATCATATGAACATTTGGGGAGACCAGTGTCACCAGAATTACCAAACAAGCCACATACCTGTATGTGATTCTTCATGCAATTCTTGTACTTGTTAGTGTTTTTTTCCGGGTATATTTATTTTATTGATGCTTGAAACTGTATAAATGTTGAACATGTTATCACCGACAATCACTGACATAGCTCTTTATAAACATACTTATAATTCTTGTTATTGTTATTATGAAGCAACTGTCTACCGTAGCATTAAGCAGTATATTGGTGAATCTTTGCCGGCCATACTAGAAAAGTCGGGTAATTCTGTGTCGTCTGGAAAGTGGTTATCCTGGTCTTGATCTGGCACTATTGTATTGTTTTATTTGTCTTAGGTATCCATGGCTATACAGTGAACGAGCGGCTGTTTACTGAGCCAACGACTACCGATGAGTCTGGTAACAGCATATGTCCATCATGCACTCAACCACGCAAACAACCAACCACTCACTCTCCTGGATTTGTCCGGTATCTGTCTCCGGCCTTTGTTTCTATGCTAAGATGATAGTATTGCTGTGTAAACTGCTAGAAGCATAGGAGTGCCAACACTGGATGCAGCCACAGACAGCTTTAGCCTTGCTGAAGGCTTGGCAGTCTAGTTTATTTTGAATTTACATAGAAAGATCACTCTTAAATTGGTCTGTGTGAGATGTGTATCATTATATGTAGATTTTTTGACATCTGGTAAGCTTGATCTTACATTTCTTAAAGTAAAAAGTACCGGTAGCACATTTGTTGCTCCTGCCGTGGAGAACTTTCACAGCAATTTAGCGTTGTAAGCAAATTTCTGTTTTCAAGTTAGGAGCCCCTGTGAGATATACAGATAGATAGGCAGTGCTGTTAAAGTGAAAGTATACAGAACAGCAGTAAGGCCCAGTATTGATCTATGGCTCAGAGGCATGAACATTGAGAAGGTGTGAAGAAGAGTGAGAATGTCATGATGGATCCTTGGCCTTACCTTGTGGGACAAGATAAGAAACGATGACATCCGTCGCATCCTTGGACAAGGTACGGGAGGCCAGACTGAGATGTTTTGGGCGTATACAACATCGAGCAGAGGTTGTGTCAAAAGAATTTTGGAGGCAGAGGTTCGCGGACAGCGAAGCAGGGGAAGACAGAGAAAAAGGTGGATCGGCATTGTCAAGTACAACATAGAGGACTTGCGGCTTGAATTGGTGGACATTGAGAATAGAGCCAAGCAGAGTTGAAGAACCCATGTGGCTGACCCCTCACTCGATAGATCCACAGTCTGCTGAAGGAGAGAGAGAGATATAATACTGGATGGCCACATGATAGGATTGATTTGTGAATCTGTGTGTAATGTGTATGTGTCATAGTGTAAGCATTCCGAAGCAAGTTTTCAGTGATTCCTACCAACCAAAGCCTCACCGACGTCACAGCTTTGATGCAACAGATTCATGTGCTCTCTCTCAAGTAAGTTGTTATTTCTGTTAAGTTTCATTTAATTGCAGACCATTGATTTTAGTAGAGAGCTCTGCCTAACTGTTTTAACTGTCTTTGACAACGATGACAAATATCCTGCCGATTAATTTGTAGAATAAGATGAAGACTACGCATATTTGCAGTCATCTCTCTTTCTGTCTTTCGGCTGCATAAATGCAGACTTTGCATAGAGTGGCGTCGCAGCAATAGAAGCACCCCACCCTATGGGTGGGAGTTTTCTACCATGAAGCACTACATGGTGTGCTAAGCTGACGGGCTTGGTAGAATCAGTGAGGGAAGAAGACCCGGCAACTCAGCCCCTGCTGCCTTCAGGTTGCCCGTGGGCGTAGGTGGGGGCAAGATGAGGGGCATGTACCTAAGGCCCAAGGACTCAAACGCAGCGGTCGGGGTCCACAGCTGTGCAACAGAGAAGGCGCTAGAGAGGGCTGACAAACAAACAGACTCTCCACGCATTATAGTAATGTTCGGTTTATTTTTTGCCTACTATTTGGATGAATATGAATACACTATTTAGCCTAGTACTTGGATGGAATAGAATGCGAATAGAATATTTGGTATCCACAGCGCTAATTATTATTGTTGTTACTGTGTTTATGATTTTTAGCATTGTCTGATCGGGTGGCAATGTTCCCATTTGTCCCATGTCCCCACAGCTCCTGCTCTTGACCTAAGACATGCTACACAGCGCCACACTGCGACACAATTACCTGTGTCATTGATTACTACTACTGCTTCTACTCATTTACCCACCACGATGTTGACTACTGCTGCCACTCCACGGTTGGTTTACAGCTGTATTTTCACTAGTCTTTCTGAATCAGCATTGGTAGTCATTCATTTCTCAGTTTTTCCAAAATACTTTCAGTTATTGTTTTACTAGCATGGTAAGCACATTCAAGGTTATTTACTGTTAATTCACTGTATAGATTTATTGGTTATTTACTTGCTTACTTACTTAACACTGGGCCATATTTTTTTGTGTGCATGCGTGCATGTTATTTCGTAAAACAGCTTGAGTTGTGATTTTAGCCCTTGTGAGATTCGGGTTTTTTTAATTAAGATGCACTGACCTTACACCATGTTTCAGAGATATTGTGACTACTGACTAAATGTAATATGCGCTGTATTAATTATTAATTATTAATTATTAGTCTGCCCGGAAGCGATAGCTTGCGAAGCGGCCTTATGTTTTACTGCACATTTTTTTTATTTTTCTTTTTTTGTCAACACGAGATCTTAGAGATGCGTCAGCCGATTGGTGCGAATTTTGCACGGTGATCAGTACTAGGCCGTATTTTATAATGCCGGTCCAAAATTTCGGGGAGGGGGGCACCCCCAAAAAACATGCAAAATTTGGTCTGATTTCGGATGACTTCGAAGTTCGGCAACGAATATCTCCAAAACGGATGAAGATATTCGAAATTGGACAAGTATTTGATTTACCGGGATTCCTCCTGCATTAGGCGAAACAAGTCCGGTGAACTTTGGTCCAGTAACCTTGTAGATCTCAGTGTGAAATTGTATCCACCTAAAGCACCTTTTTCGGAAGACCATATTTCAGCCCGTAGGGGGTGCTGCACCCCCAAATTTTTACACGTGCTATAGAATGACAAAAGTCTTATTAGCACACCCCAACTGGGCACAGGGCCCCCCTTACAATTTTTTTCAAACGGGGGTCCAAAATTGGCTTAAAATGTTGTAAAGGAGTGCTTATAACTTCAGAGGTAGGGGGAATAGCAATGAAACTTTGGCACATGACGTGTTGCTACCAGGCATGATAAATTGTCTACAAGGTGTGGGGGCCAGCCCCTTAAAATTTGGGAGGGCAAAAAACATGCAAAAGTTGGCATGATTTAGGAAAACTTTCAAATATGAGTGCAAATATCTCTGGAAGAGATGAAGATATCGACTAGCAGTAAATGGCATTAACGTCACGAGAACGATCTGTCTGGCGTTGAACAAAAAAATTGTGAACTTCGGTCAACTACCTACAAAGTTGAGTGCTCATGTTTACCCACCCTAAGTCATCAATGTGTGTTCTGCGTATGCCAATGCATTTGAGTTCGGGCCACGTGACATTGCAGCCGGGGAAATTTTACCCTCCCCTCAATTTTCTTCCCATTTGGACTTAGGGTGCCAGGTGGACTCACGTTGGGCTTTGCCTTTAATTTCTAGTTATTATTTTATTTTTCCCCAGGTGCTGTGAAGTGGTTGCTTAACACAATATTTTATCTGCCCATTGCTAGCTGCACTTGCAGTGATTGTGTGTAATGTAAGTTATTATAATAACTTTTCGGTTATAATTCGCTGTGATTTTACTGATTTCAGTTTAGTTCGGTTTTTTATTACTCTATACATGCCTTTATGCATCATAAATAATAAGTTACTGACTTAGGAAAAACTTAACAAGATCTGTTAATAAGGTGCTGCATTTGAGTTTATGTTGTGATTTCAGACGTGAGCTTCGGAACTTCCCAGAAACTTACTGACCACGTATCACAGACCAATGAGAAAGAAGTACAACCAAAAATTTTCTACTGAATTACTGCATGGAACAGTTGACTGCATTGTGCTGTGGATTTTGGTCCGCTATTCCGAAGGTCCGTTATTCTGAAAGTTTACTATTCCCACTAAACCTAAGGCTGACCCTAACCCTAAACCTAATCCTAACTCTAACCTCAACCTTAACCCTAATCTTAGTACTGTGGCACGTATCTGCACAATGGACTTTCGAAATAGCGGACCTTCCGAATAGCGGGCCGGTACCACGCTGTGTTGCAAAATCAGTGATTAGTTTACAGCTTGAGGAAGATGTTGTGTCAGCTGAATTTCAGTTGCAATATGAGCTTATTTGTACATGCATGCTTTGAAAAATTAAGTTATATTATAATGATGACCAGTGATGTAGCAGAAGTGGGACATTTTCATCCTTCCCCTAAGTTGTAGTTTGTTGGAAAAAAATTTTTTGGAAAACTTTTTTAAAAATACAACATTTTGGGATGAAAATCCCCAGTTTAGGGGAATTTGGGGCAAAATTGACCGTATCGAATGTACTAGCAACTTTTTTCACTCATGACGTTGCTGATGACTAGGGCCCACAGTTATCTGCGGTAAATTTTGCCAAATTCCGCGGGCCAGTTCGTAGAATTCTGTGGCTCGCCGTGGCAAAATTGTCCAAATTCCACAGCTTACCATGGCCTTCTGTTTGTACATAAACTAAGCTTTATTCTGTTTTTAAAAACTTCAGTTTTTGGATGCTGGCAGGTGCTCAGTTATGCTAGCAACATACAAGGAAATTATTGGTCTTTTTTTCTTTTCAAAAGTGCAATTTGTCAATTAGTCGCATTGGGTTCATTTACGACTGCGCCGTATTATGATGGTAAATTCCGTGGCTCGGCTCAAAATTCCGCGGCCCGTGGAAATCTGTGAGCCCTGCTGATGACGTTTGTCATTTTAGCATCCATTTTATTTTCTTGCTGAATGATTCACCCTAGTCGTATGTGTGCTCATTTCTGTGATTGGTTCGGTTTGGTCATTCTCTAGTGGGTGTAAAAATTTGAGGGCGCAGC
>Ga0209454_1002647_pt1 | contig 12313 bp, 10 predicted proteins | sample WorMetHERISLAND1_2_FD_187400 | JGI IMG/M metagenome (GOLD analysis project Ga0209454, IMG submission 187400) | Marine gutless worms symbiont microbial communities from Max Planck institute for Marine Microbiology, Germany - Olavius geniculatus... | ecosystem: Host-associated > Annelida >...
CGCGAAAGCCTATAGCAGTTCCTGTTCGCAAAATGTCAGTCAGACAGACAGACGGACAGAGAGAATTGCGATGGCTGAGATGCCCTGAAAGCAGTAGCTGCTTTCGTGCATAAAAATTATGAGTAAATAAACTCAATTGTAACTCGACGGAGTTTTTGTACTCTGCGCACAGCAAAAACACAATAGCAATTGCAAACTGAGGAAAAGCTCCATGAAACAAAAAAAAACATCGACACATATAATCATCCATGCCAAAGTAATTTTACTGCTAAGTTATGATGGTAACACTAAACTAGCTCCGAAACACTGTGCAGAAAGACATGACGACACCTCAAAGTCACTTCCTAAAACATCTTCAAAACTGTCTACACTGGAAGTCATATACAGGTCTCATAATCTGACACATTATCTGTCCAACTGCATAAATACTTCACTGTTCAAGCTGCCAAACATTTTAACCTCAAACCAGGATTTCACACGGGCAATTACAATTCACGAACAAAGCAAGCAAAGCAAAGGAAACCTTGTCGTTGATCCTGGCTTGGTCTCAGATCCTGTTCGTAGGGTCTTTTTCCACCAGGACGTAGATCCTGGTCATATCCCGGCTGTACAGGTCGTGCTCCGGGATACGCTGAACCAGGCGGTGCTGGAAACTCATCTAGCGTATCATACACAACACACAAGAACACTGGTGTAAGTTTCAGTTCTTACAGTTTTGTAACAGACACTCGAGTGCTCTCGACATTTAGAATGCTGCATGCTTCCTTTAAATTTCTGCCACTGTGCTCCCATATGCTGTTTTCTCATCACCAACTCAAAACTTAGAGCTATAACCTAGCTTTAAAATCATTCCAGTACCCAACCCAGCTATCGCTTCTCAGATTTGGCAAAATTCTTAACAAAACAGCGTAATATATACATTTACTTACTTACTACGTACTTACAAACATGCTACACACCTGCAACTAGTCACATCTATTCCCATCCATCATGATTTATCTCACCCATAGTGTGAAACGTTCTGAGATACATCCCACTATCTGTAATGCATTGGTTCACATTACGAGTCAAAAAGAAGACCCCTGAGCATATCGTATCTTCCACCAAATATTGCCCAAATGTGAATATCATTTCACTAGCACTCTGCAGAATAGTTGCAAAAATAGTTAACAGAAGGTATCATCACACCAGAAATGTGTCACTGAACTACTATATCAAACATAAATGTCAGAAAATCTGAATTCTAGTAGTGAAAGCAGCAGTATAAGTAGCAGCAGCAGCAGCAGCAGCAACTACTACTATAGTGTAGTACTACTACTAGTAATATTACTACTACTATGCTCAACTAATACCCTGATCTTGGCCAGGACCTCCAGCACCGCCTGGTGCTCGGCTTCCAGCCAAGGCAGCAGCTCGTGCAGCTTCATTCGGTGTCCCTGTATAACAAAACACCTTCTTTTACCACCACACAGTAACAGACTGGTAGGTGACGTGCTAGCAAGGCAAAGCAAAAGCATAAAATAACTGCTATCAATAGTCTGCCCGCTTCCTAAACAGTCAGCTGCAGATTGTGTGACAGCAGAGAGATGCTGTCTGAATTTAAGGGTTGCCTTATAGTTTGCAGCTATCGATCCAATATGCTGATGGCACGGTCTAGTGGTCAACATGTTATGTCAGTCCAATGAACGTATTTGACATATGTGACAAGTCCAATGCTGACTTTCATTGTACAAGTAAATCTTGGTATATAAACCAGGCGAACTCGGTCTTACATCATCCTTCCATGTCACGCAAATCAAGTACCGGCCTGTCTGACTGGGGTTGAAGTGAGCCACATTAACTAGTGTTGGGTGGCAGGCAACACTGTGAACCCATATGGCACACGACAGTACTTAGCTCGGAAATCAATTCCCATGATGAGCTTAATGCAACCTCAAATCTTTAACCCTTTTAAAGAAAAGTTGTAAAACACGCAGTAACACCTGGTCGTAAACTATATTATTACTTGCTATGTCTTGGTTTATCAAAACTTAACACCTTTTACTGACTAATGATACGGTTATGCAGTGAACAATTTCTGCAGTGAACATGCCTTTTCTAGCGGACGACGGGGACTGTGATGGGGAATCGTCAGTACCTACAATGCATCATGCAAACACGCACGCAACATTCGTCATGCACAGTTAATTGCCGACATGCAATACAATCAATCTGACACCGAACATGCATGTTACACCGCAATGCATTAGACATCAATCATTTGTTAGAAAACTCAAACAACACTGAATGCTAAGAAATGCAATACGTGAACTGAATTAATAAATGCAAGTGAGACAAGATGCAACAAGACGCATGCCTGGAGCCTTCTTGCGCTGTCCGAATAACATCTCGGGGTTTTTAGATGGATCGACCACATCCGCCTCAGCCCCTGTCATACAAAAAGATTCATCACCAACCAACATTTTTGTCTGATTTTGTTTTTTTTTTCAAAAGTCACCAAATAGCCTGCCATAAATTAATGTCTGGAGTTACTAGCCTAATGCGCTAGCACAATTCACTTTTAGATAATAAGTTCCCAAATAATTTCACATCTACACATGAAATTAATTCAAAGACACAAGTTAAAAATATGCTTTACTTGTATATGCAAACAAGTACAGATTCTCTTACTTTTTATTCTTACTCTATTTTCTCAATTCTCGTTTTTGTATATTTTGTGCACAATTTCAATATTAAAAAAAAATATTTAGTGGCACGTTCGACACCAGCAAATGTGTAAAATAGACAAAGCATGCCTTTGCGGCCGGTCTTTGGAGAGATTCCAGTTCCACCGGAACCAACATAGACAACTTCGATCGGTGCTAGCTTTTTCTCCTCGGCCTCATCCTCTGAAATGATTCAATAACTTAACGATTCAATGTCAGCCAACACACACTCATGCAGACTGCCATAAACATGCACTGTTCACATCATTTTACACAATGATTAGTTTGCAGGCACATGACTTCAGCCATGGTGGTTTGGAGCCCCATGTATGCACAGAGTCGACAGAGAAGGCAGACATTTGCTGGCTAGGAAGCCTGCCATGCACAGAGTTCAAGTGTGATTTTCTGTTTACGACCGTTTGTACATGTATACAGTGGTATCATAGCCTACTGCAGGTAGATTTTGTTTAAAATGTTCTGAAATTGTTTAAAAAAAGCTTTTACTTAGAAAATAAAAAATTGATCCCTCGTTCTATATTATATCACAATTTTATATTAGGCTAACTGTATTTCGGAACATAAGAGCAAATTCAGGAAGATCAGCACTTGCTACAATTTCAAGAATAAAATAATAAAAATGACAATACAATAAATAAGACATTACCTCATCACTATTTTTCTGCTCTGTTTAGTTTCTCATTAAAACATCACTTTATTTTCTTTCAATCAAACAATCTAATTAGAAAACTTGAGACAAAACAGGTCAGTGCCTTGCTGCTTGCGACTGGGCGCTGGTGCCTTCTCAGTAATGTTTGTGACATAGACAATCTCGAGAGGCTTTTTAGATGCTTCATCTGCAAACATCCACGAATAAACAATGAACAAACAACCAGGTTAATCTACACCAGAAATCATCACACGTACACGCGTACTTCAGAAAATGCAGGAAAATTCACGCAGAAACACACACTGCCAAGTATCAAAAATTACACCAGTTCGAGGGGCAAGTAACAAGTAAAGCCCCCTGGCACTAAAGCTTTTATCCATTTTGTCAACAGAATTTACATAACTGATCACATTCCATATTTTCCGACCTTAATTTCTACTGCTCTTTAGTCAAGCAAAGCTAAAAATAATCATTATAAATTTTTTTATGCATAAAAAAGGCAACCTGACTCTAAACTCAAAAATGTGGGGCATATGATGATGCGCCTCATCGCTGATGTGGTTCTGCAATCCGCAGTCCACAAATCTGCTTCATGTAACAGCCAGCAACACACTGAAACTGGGTCTTCAAACTAGGGAAGTCAAAATAACTTAACGATGGCACCAAATAGCAGCATATTCACAGCACGTGTTGCAGAATAACTGGTTTTTGAAAAATTGAAATCATGCATTTTGACGTGATGCAGATGTATTCAAATTTGAAAAGTACAGGAAAATTTGGCACAACATTGTTTTCTAATGCTCAGCTGTATCGCCCAAAAATTTGTTAGTTTCCACTGTAATAAGTCATGGCAAGAATTTCCATGCAGTTATCTGATGATAACAACAAAAGATTTTATCAGTCACATTGGTGACAACTAACGAGGCAATTAATCTCAAACCACATTCGATATGTGAACAAAGCAATTAGAGAAATGAACAAGTAACTGTGAGTGATCAATTTGTGCAGAAATTTAAACCATACGTACTGCTGCCCATAGCAAAGAATTGATGTATACAAGATTACGGTATGTAAATAGAAGATTTTAGCATATAAAAAACTGAGAAATATCAGCTGATAATACAAATCCACACTGATCAAAAATCACCCACAGTTACTGTAAGTAAAAGATGTTACATGCAAGAGTAGGATGATCAACAATGATGCATATCATTCACTGCAGAAAACAAATAAATAGACTCAAGTTAATGTGAGTTATACCTGCAGTTCCAGGAGCATTCCAGATACCCCTATATCCTGCAGAAGCAAAGCAGTCAAAGAAACGTTTAAGCATAAAAAATGGCAATAGATAGCAACACAATCATCCATCCCAGCAAAGCATCAGCATCACCTTAATTTTCACCCGAAAGTCTAAGCTTTAAGCAAAAGCACTTGTTAAATTAACGTATCGGCAAAAGCAAAAAGTTTTCAAAGTGTCATCAAGAAAGACCTTAAGATTTTACCTTCACTAACTACCTACCATGTTGCAGCCAGTTCAAACATTATACAACTCACAAACCCTTGAAACAAATTAATATGTAAGAACGTTGCTCGTATGTTGCAAAATAGTTTAGTACATCATTTCGGTAGTTCGATGTAGTAGATTTAATTTAGTTAATTTAATTTACTGTAATTTGTTTGACTTAAAACACTTATGCAGAATGTTCTAACAAAATATTTGCCACGTGAACATCAGATAGGCAACTGCTCTACATTTTCCTGATCCATTTGTTCCTACCGACTTGCTCACTATGACAAATTTACATTGCAACAAAATATACCAGTGAACAAACATCATTGCAAGAAAGGCAGCAGTCAACAGATTAGAGAACAAAGGTTGCAATCCGATGAGTTATTAGAAGTTTATTAGTTGCACACTTTTCTCCTTTTTTCAACACAAATGCATCAAGTCATTCATATTCAGATTCTATCCAGCACAGCGTTCAGAACATAACCGTATAAAGTACACTGCACAGAACAGACAGCAGCAACTTGGGAAATGCACCATACAAGCAAAACCAAAGACAGCAAAGACGAACGCCCCTTAAATAAGTAAGCAACAAAGGTCGTCACCAGCAGATTAACCAACATTGGTAAATTCCTTGCTACAGTTGTTAGTGTAAACTGACAGCCATAAAGTCGTCATAAACAGCAGGAATAAGCAGGGCAATGCATTGCGTAGCTATTAGCTCAAGCTCAAGGGAGGACATATCATTGCCTTCAGTAGGCTGACTCTGTTGAGGCCCAGCGGCTAAACCTGCCTTACCACCTTCATATCCCGCATAGTCACCGCCAACACCTGAAATATTCCATGCAGCTCATAAAATCGACCACCCACAATGCGTTAACTATTAAGTTATCTTGTGTACACATAGCTAAAACACGCAGCAACAAACCACAAAATTACAGAGCACTACACACTAATCTCTCTGAGAAAATATGCACAATGGCAATGAAAAGAGCCGGTTTGTGCCTGAAAATGACTAGACTGTTGATGATGTGATCATTGTACTCCAATAACAGCCGTTAGCACAAACCCACGATGTGACAGAGTTGTTCAGAAACACATATAACTTAAACACTTCAGTCATCATTAACTGGCGATCAGCCAACTGAATGATTAACAACCAATAAACGAGAAACTAGTCGTTAGTTAACGGCATGTATCACTGACCAGGTGCTCTCTGTTGCTGCTGATACGTCTGGTTGTACAGTTCCGCTGGTTCACCATATCTTCCCTGACCTCCAGCTCCGGCTCCGGCTCCGTACGGCTTCGGTGCAGTTCCAGGTGGCATTTTCCTGTCTCCAGTTCCTGCACCCTACACAGCCAATACCATGCATCTGCTACATTCATTGTAAGGTAAATCGTCGCCGATAGTCAACAGCGCTCTCTCAGAGCTCTGTGACCAATGCAAGCGATGCTCATCTCCGTTTCCAATGCGATGAGCCAGCAGTGAGTGCAAACACAGCTTCGATACATAGGAGGAAAAGAGCCAGACGTCCTATATACTGCCTTAACCTTCCCAGTGGTCAGGCTGATAAAAATTACACTGCTTGGTGACAAAGACACATGTATGTAAACAACTTGCCCAGGGTTGTTACCTGGCCAAGATAAAATCGGTGACCTTGCAATCATTAGTACCAAGCGCTACCATTAAACTAACAAGCCTCATTCGTCATACTTACAATAAATATGAGACACTGGAGCTATAGTAACTGAGAAAACAAGAACCAGATCATGCAGCACTGGCACCTAGGTACCAAGATGCTGGATAAAAACCAAATGCACGTTAAAACAATGCCTGAAATGGAATAAGTGGGCATTTAATAAACTTGAACACTCACAACAGATTGACTTTGCCATATGCTTAACATAACGTAACACATATTCCACAGTTGCTGATGGTAAGCAGTACAAGCCAACACTGTCACTTGGCAGGTCAGGCATGACTGCACCTGCAGAATCAGTATCCGGGTTACACCACTCCACATCAAATGACAAAGATAGACAGTACAAGTGCTACCGTAAAATACTGATAAAACATAATAACCCGACACTAACAACTAACATTCAACTGAAGTTTTCCACAAATTAAAATCATTTAACAAGCATGAAGAAACATCAGATTAATGGACTACGCAAGAAATTACAGATCTATCGGGAGACTGCAAAATGACAACCACGGCTAACCTGGCGATACATTGCGTCATCCATAGGCTCCATCTGTCCCTGGTACATGCGTGATGGTGCAGTGCCTCCATCTCTATCCTGGGTGGGATACATGTGACGACCACCACGCGGACTGCCTTGCTGCATCCCGGCACCCTGCTGCAGAGTGGCGTACTGTCCTCCGGGAGCTGTGTACATCATCGGACTTGCCTGCATGCCGTGCGCCAGGTCCGCACGGTCAAACACTTGACCGTACACGGCGCCAAAGTCACGGTCGGTGAACGCGCACAGATACTGACAGACGTGGGTGTACGTGTCACCCTCTCGGATGGGTTCATTTGCATACACCTCCAGACCGTACTCGCCAACCGTCGGCAGATGGACCGTTACAAACACCTTCACACAGAATATTGCAGTTCTTCGTCAGTAATAATTACATCGGTCACATGTTATACTGGCACATAGGTGTAATGTAGTGGTTAATGACATGTTGTGTCCAATCAAAACAGTTTCCCCACACTGCGCCCGGTCAGCATATGGACAAGTGACTGTCTGTAGACATGTAAATCATCTCAGTATGTAACCAACCATCCAGGTTGACTCAGCTTTCTACCCTCAATGGTTTGAGAAAGACTATCAGCTTTAGAGCTAAGAAATAATCCTAAATGGCAACGACAAATGTAGACACTATAACTGCATTTAGGTGGACCTGCTGCGCAAGATGACTGGCTTGGTACAACTACAGCCACCTGGCGCTTGTGCTACATTCATCAAATAAACTAAATGAACTCTCACAACGGCTGCAAGAGCACGATAAACATTGGCATGCATATTGTTGTCATTAATAACTTTACAGTACTCAAAATTTGCTACCTCAGTGGACAATGGACAATGACATCCAACCTGTAGAAACAAATTCCAACAATTCCAAAAACTTACCTTGTGAAGTACCCAGAAAACAATGACGTCAACTCTAGAAAAAGCACTGGTAAAGAAAAATCAAAAGCAATGGTGGCAGAAATCATCAATAACACACAATCGACCTTAGGTCAATACACAAAGCAAACCCGATTTCACATCGACTCAAGTTCACCTTCACACTATTAGACTCTGTCAATTTACAAAAGTGCAACCACCATCTGCTGTGTTCTGTCTCCATGCAATTTGTTTTACAAATACATACAGCAATTCAAACATCGTACAAACACAAACAAGGCTGCAAAGTATTAAGTCACTACACTGACTGATGTCAAAAAGTGCATATGAACCTGATTGTCTTGTTCTCTCATCGAAACGGCATTGTCAAGCACATCTTCAGTCATTCCATCCTTCACAAGTCGAGCGTACAGCCGGACATCACGCGACTTTGTGAATCCAATCTCGGCTCGACCATTGGGTGCTGCCAGCAGAGCCGTCTTATGACTGGCCACCAGTCCATACTGGCGCACCGGCGCACCGACCCCCCAGTTAGCATCAGAGCATTGTGGAAACGGCCGAATGTCAGCAGCCGCGGCGTCACAGATGATCTTGTACTCGCACGCCGCTTTGAAGACATTCTCAATTTTCACTCTCTCAAACACCTGTCAACAAGGTACAACAGTCTCGCTGTTTTAAGATCATTGTAAATAATATGCAAATTCATGCACTGCATTACAAGCAAGGTTTACTCATCAATGGTGTCTACAAACTAAAGTTGGAAGCATATTCGACAATCTGCTGAGCACTTTATGCTTAAACCCGAACTACACGATACAGCATAATTACCGTACCGCCTAACACCAAATGGCAAAACTTTGTTACTATGCTACTTTTCTGCACAAAAATTCTCACAACTAAGTATGAGATAATGTTGTGTGCAATTCCGCTGAATTTACTTACCTCACTAATTTTTAAAACAGTACATAAAATAAGTGGCTGGGCTAAAAGAAAAGTGCTCAATAAAACATGAATTCTGAAATATGAATGCCACTATCAAGCACCTGCTGAGCAAACACCGTAATGTAGTAATTTCCTTCACGTGGTGATCGGAAATAGAACGTCACACGGTTCTCGGTTGTCTCTTGAATAACATAGCGCTTCAGCTGCATGCCCTGAATAAAACATCACTTACACATAAAAATTAGCAGCAACAAATATGCAAGCTTAATATATCTCAGATGCATTTATCTGCAGGCTGTGATTATGCACTAAATGACAAGACAACCTTGGCACTAAACAAACAAATGTACATCAGAAAATGGGAGACACGAAATGATGAATCAGGCACCTGTAATTTCCTTGATTTTATCAAATGACTGATATTGCCTTATGAACGGCACAGTAATGAGAAAACAAGAAAAGCCCAGCTAACTTGACGTGAAACGCGCAACAGCAGTGCAGGTTTGAAAGCCCAGTGCGAACCTAGCAACGATGCTTCTTTTACCCTCACTTGCCAAAGAGCGCCAGATGGCATGACCAGTCTCACTCGGCCGTATTGGCTGAAAATGGCAAATTTTTCCTATCCCCCTCTGATTTAGTGCCCTCACTCAAAGTGACCCCTTTCAAATTTATGGAAAATGGAAAAGCTTTAAGGATCGTGAAACTAGAATCTTCCAGGCAGCCGACGGTAAAAAATTGGTGATCTTATCTTGCACTGTTTTGGACTGATCCACCCATGTGAGAGACAGACAAACAGACAGATAGACAGACAGACGGACGGATGGACAGAATTGCAATGGCTAAGATGAGCTACAGCAGTAGCTGCTGTTGTGCGTAAAAAGATGATGCAGCAGTCAGCTACCTGCAAATGGTCGGAGCCGGTCTCGCCGTACGTCAATTTGAACGTGAATGCCGTCGGCTGAGTGAAACCCAGTGTGATCGTCACAATGCCACGCTTCGTGAACACAATGCCACGGTTCTGCTGCAAGAACTGCATCCCAATGGAGAAGAAGAATGACTTGACAAGTGGATACTCCTCATACTCGGTCCTCGAGCGTGCCGGGTGCAGCAGCTGCCAACCAGTCTCCTCCGGACAGTGAGAATAAATCAGCATTCCCGGCTCCGTCAGGAAATAGAAGTCATCATACCTGCATGCACGGCACATGCCACCCTTGAAGGACTGTTTCATACAATGTCAACTAGGTAACACTGACAAACCAACAGCTCCTATTACAGAAATAACAGTCACTACTCACTATGTTACCGATACAGAATCAATTCATTATACTATTACCAACTTCAATTCAAGCACCTCCTCAAATGGTCATATTGTGTCTAAATTTATTCTTCTTCACCACCACTCTTCTATTTCACCCCAATGCAGTGACTAAACCAAGTAACAGCGTGCTTGCCTTGGGTTAAGACGAGGAGCGTTCCAGTGGTAACTAACACTCTGTGATCCCATACGGCAGGTGGCACTCATAATGGGTCACCATACACAAGTTTAACCTTTTAAATCATCACAGTACTACTACTACCACAACTACTACTACCACTACAACAACAACAACAACTAATACTACTACCACTACTTCTACAGCACGTACTCATAGACGAGGCTCTCTGGCGTGTTTCTCTCAGCCTGCAGGTAGCGGGTAGCCCAGTGGCAGTCCACCAGCTGCCAGTTGCCATCGATGTAGACGGCATTCCAGCTGTGGTTTGGCGGTGTACTCGTGATAGCTGCACCCGGCTTATAGTCCACACCTTTCGCCCATCCAGCCAGTGTTACACAGTGCAGTCCCGAGTAGCTATAAACGATCACAGTAACTGCTCTCTGATACAGTACAGCAGGAAATTAATATTAAAGTGGCAAAATGATAAGAAATATGGTGGCCCTGTGCTGAAAAATTATGCGGTCATTCGCCTAGCTATGCACACTTATTTTTTCTGAATTTCAACTGAAAGTCTACTTTTAGGCTGTCATACACAAATCATCTCAACGTGAGACATGCATCACTTTCTAAAGGTTTTTGATATCCGGTAATCTTGATCTTTGACCTTTTAAATTGAAAATTGGCACACTGTTAAGACAGAATGATGTACCAGTAGATGATATATTCCAAGTATTCAAATAGTTTGATTCACAGCATGAAACGAAAAAAAGACAAAAAAATTCACATACACGCAAAGGCATTCAAATATCTTGGCATATGTCGTCTTTCCATCCTTAAATGCACCAATCACTTGTTCCGGTGAGCCTGGTAGTTCCGAATCAAACATGATCGTGTAAAGATTTTTTGTCGTCATCCAGCGGAAAATTGCTCTACAAAAACACCACACCACACAAAGAAATAAGCAAGATGCAGAATAAACAAAAATACACATGTCAAATGTTGGCTGTTACGGACTCTAAAAATATTACAAGCTGTACAACTATGAAAGAGAAGCCAAAAAGTTACATTCAAAAAACAACAAATATTCACTTCCAGCGCATAAAAATTCAATACCGGATTTGCACATAAAAATTAACAGTGAAACGAACTGGCAAAAAATTGCTTTAAAAATGCTGAACATCTAATACGACAGCAGGGTCTTGTAAATGCTAAAAATGTTATGCTGCTTTCCTAGTGAATGTGACACTCAATAATGCTGCATACTAACAAAAGTGCAACAAAAAAATCCATTTCAACTACTGATACAGATAAATAGCAAAAGCGGAAAGATCAGAAAGATTACAGAATAAATGAAAAATAGTAAGTGTGAGCAAAGTAGGTTTCAATATAGCATGGATTACTGACAAAGTGATTGGTGCATAGGTACTGGTAAAATGTGAGCTACTCTGCATTACTGTTCTAGCTTGACAATTCCGAATTCCTCAACAACATGCACCGACATGTCTAATCCGACAGACTTTACCAGTTTACAATGCTGGCACAAGGACACTGTCCTAACCAAGTTACAGCTTTCTCTACTGTATACATACATACCGAGCTTTTTCCAGCTCATTCCAGTGCTTCTTGAATATAAGATTCCACAGCAAGTCACGAAAGTTGCGATAGTTTGTTCTTGCTTCCTACACATTACAGCAGAAAAATTCTGAATAATAATTACTAGAAGTGATCACAGATCCCAAACCTCCACCCAGAATAATGACTGCCACCTAGCGCACACAGTCAACTCAATACAGCTGTTGTATATGCACGGTATTTCATATAAAAAACCCTTTTTCTTTCTTTCATAATTCAGTCGAATAGTGATAAAATTACACAACATTTTTAGCATAGTGTTAAATGTACAGGGTGGCCCAAAAAAACG
>Ga0209454_1002649_pt1 | contig 12310 bp, 3 predicted proteins | sample WorMetHERISLAND1_2_FD_187400 | JGI IMG/M metagenome (GOLD analysis project Ga0209454, IMG submission 187400) | Marine gutless worms symbiont microbial communities from Max Planck institute for Marine Microbiology, Germany - Olavius geniculatus... | ecosystem: Host-associated > Annelida >...
GTTTTAGTTATTTTTGGCGATTTTTGGCTGTTAAAGAGTAAATTGCGACGAAATGGATGGAGATAGACCAAGATTACCTGCGAAAGGGAAGTGCTATAGGCTCTCGCGCCTCTCAGATTTCTTGTTACTTCGACAATAAGCTTTGCCATGTCTATTTTTTGCTCATACCAGAGTTAGGTTTTTGATAAGTTATTTAAGAAACGGTAAACATTTGATTGATTGTTTATTTTGGCAGTAATTCCTCCCAGAAAAAAGAACACTTTCGTAAATGCATTGTTGTCTGTTTTTCCGTCGGCGGACGTGAGCGTGCGCATGGTCCGGCGTGCATACGCTAAATAAACCGCTGCCGCTCGTACCCCAGACATACTGCGGACTACTGCTACTAAATGGTTGATGGTGAAGTGATATAGCCTATATAGCTCTTCATGGGAAATCCATCTCAGAGCTACTATATATGGGATCACACAATGTTACCTGCCACCGGACACAGATAAACGCGCCCCACGATACCTCCAGCCTCACAGAGTGGTACTCGATTTGCTTTCCCCGGAGGAATGAAAGACTGAGTTGACGACCTTGATGATTGGTTATTATACTGAGATGGTTTGTTTGTCCGCAGACAGTCACCCACCCAAATACTAACCACTTGATAGTGACTCGACCGGGAGTCGAACTCACGGCCTCACGATCGCAAGTCCAACGTCCTAACCATTACAATACCAAGCTACCGCTGCCAGAATATGCACAAGCGTTCTTTATTAGAACTTCATTAGAGCTGAGTTGTGTGTACGTATGTAGGTGGAAGTGCACGACGATTTCGTGGAGTATCCGATGGGCTACCTGAAGTACGCGTACCGTGGTGACTGCGTGGAGGCCAGGACTCACCAGAGCGGCTGGGCGGCTCGCAACGCCAACAACCACAACCAGGTAATTGCAGTCTACAGCATCGTCGAGTTGTAGTTTTCGAGTTTCGAGTAACGGTACTCGATGTTCGATGCATCTTCGAGTACTGCTACTCGACTTTTTAAAAATCGAGTTGCGGTACTAGATTGGGGTTAGGATTTGTTTTAGGTTAGGTTTAGGGTTAGAGCAGGCAAAGCTGCATGAATTTGTTTATCGTTTTTTGCAAGCGCTTGTTTCGAATGTCAGGACCGTTGCAATATAATTTGTAAATAAAATATTATTTTAAAATGTCATCATTCTATGGTAGCCTAATATTCAGTAACTCAATAAATCAGCACATACTCAGCAGCAGCATTTTGTGCGCCTGTTTCAACTATTTTCGCGAGACTTTTACGTGTCGCAACATGACTGCTTTTTGCAGCTGAAAATGTTCATAACATTGTCTATACGTTACAACGTTATCGACGAAATTGTACACTTGAGTTGGTAATTTTAGTCACAATCGAATGTCTGGTTAGATGCTGAATCTGTAGACCAAAAGGCACTTGTTTTCGAGCGTTAACAATACCTTTCTGTGCATTGGGAATTGCCACTGATTGTTGTGCTATGATGTTTTCCCGTCGCTATGAAGTTATTGTCAAGGTCAACTCAGCCTTCCATCCTTCCGGGGCAAATAAATTGACTACCGACCTGTCTGGCTGGGGTTAAAGCGGGGCGCGTTTACTGGTGTCGGGTGGCAGCTAACATTGTGTGATCCCATATGGCAGCCGATGCTCCGTTCGTTGTGATGGGCTTTCTATAAAAAGCTACAGGCCTACATCACTTTCACCTTTACCTTTTTTATTTCTATCATGATATTGCTGCTAACACAGCTGTTGCAACTAGAACAGTTATAGTTGTGGTCTGATGACTGTGATGATGTAGGCGATACTCAAGAAGTCTTGCCTGGGAGTTCTGCTATGTGACCAGCAATGTCGAACGAATGACGGCAAAGACATCGTGCGCGTCCGACCGTCCATTTGCGACAAGGCTCGCAAGAAACAAATCAGTGAGTAACTAACCGTATTACTGCCGTTGCTCAAAAGTACAACGCCGCCCAAGAGTTAGTGCTCGTCATTTGCGTATTTATTTCTTGGCTCCTTTATGAATATTCGTCAGACAGTCGTGTTAAAAATAAAACAAACTTAGCTTCTGTCTGATTGTCAGGAACCTAATTCGAAAACTGAAGATTAACGACCACTATCATGCTACATTTTACTGTAGGCACAGTTCACAGAGTTGCTGCGCATATTGCATACTATTTTTATTTTTATCATTTATGCCGTATTATTCTGTTACTACTATCATTTATGCTAAACTGTACTACATGTATAATGAATAACACGATAAATAATGAAAATATATGTTAAGAATATTCCCTAACTGGATGAATCACTGCTGCGTAAACTCAGGTTAACACAGGCTCTTATACTCAACGGGATGCGAAATGGACTGCAGCTTACGGGCTACGGGGTGAAAATCTAGGGTGGCTGATTGGGGCGGTGCGGTATCATTAGCTCATGTCAACGAGCTGGCACTTTTAAGATTGTAAAAGCGCTTCTGGTCGCGCGCGACTCATGTGTGTGCAGATAGATCGTGTCCTACGAAGGGTTGCCCGGGTCGGCTGTGGCTTCGGCCGTGCAAAGGTCACGGCGGTTATCCGGTTACACATTTCTGGCGTGAGGTGCGTGACCCGCGGCCTGGAGCCAGTGCGTCGTCCACCATCTTCTTCCAGGCGAAGGGCGAACACGACCATCCACCTCCGCAGCGCAAGTCACTGCCCGCACCCGCACGTGGCTGCAGAGGCAGACTCAAAGAAAACCGAAAACCGGTTAGATACTTCACGAAACGTGTTTGTTCACCAAATATATGGTAGTAGAAATAAAAAGCTTAATCAACGGATAACCATCTGCATAATTATGTAATTAGTCACCAGGTCAACTCAGCCTGGCCATCCTTGCGTGGGTAGGCGCAATAACTGCAAAAGCTGAAACGTGAACATACAGATTGCAGGCACACCGCGCGATGCATTAGTCCCGTATCCGTGGTTAGGCAATATCTGGCTGAGGGCTAAGGAAAAGAAGATCAGTGCCGCTTTTATGGACCGTATACGGCTCTAAGAGGACTTTCCGTTTTTACGTACATTTAAAACGCATGTAAAAGCATTTTTCTGCAGGGCCCGTGAGAGTGTTTTGTCTCTGTGTACGTAACAGGTGATGTCAAAAGTTCGTCGCCGCAAACTCGCAGGTGCTTGTTCTGTCGTCAAAAAGACGTCATCGGCGCGTTACCAAGACTACGTCGATAAACAGCCGTTTATGTCGTCCACAGGTAAGCGTTCTTCGTATAGCAGTGAAAAGCTGAAAATAACATTCCACGAGATAGTAGCGACTAGTGAGGCGTGACGGGATCTGCAATAATCACTTTATCGATGTTGATTAACGACTGTCGACTGTCACGTGACACAATTTTCAAACTTGAATATACAGTGATGTTAAAAAAACAATTATCGGCTTACTTTTTGGACTTTTGGTACACAATTTAGTCAAAAGTACATGCAGAAACTTTGTGGTTTATTGTGCGGCTCTTCTAATAGGCCGCATTACGGGTTTTGCCCGTCCGTCTTTCTGTCCGTCCGTCCAGTACGGACTCTTTTAACTCAAAAACAGAGGAAGACGTAAAAAACAAAATTTACGCGAACGTAGAAATAACCGTTCTGTCAATTTTCAGCTCGAATTGTCACAGATTATCTGGACGGTCGCATAATTTGTCGGCATTGGGAGGGCATATTTTTATGGCGAAAATAGCCGTTAAATTTTCGCCAGTTTGGCGCGTGCGTCTGCAGACGGAGTGTCACAGTATTCGACGCTGAGCGCGACGGCGGGACATCACGTGACCCCGTACAATAACGGTCACGTGACTACGTCGCTTAGCAACGACTATACCAGTGCGTACGACCGACTGCACGGGGCCCTGGCCTGCAGCGGCTTCAGACAGTCGCGTTGTCATAGCAACATCAGCGCTCATCATCAGTCGTTCTCGACAACCAGGTATGAGGTCTTTTCAACCGGCTGGAACGCAGCGCCCAGTATACCACCACCGCGAGGTCGACAACTCGCCGACGCGTTTCAGTATCAACTTCCGGTCCCCTTCGATGACGTCATATCCGCCCGACAGCGCGGGGTGGGGTACTACGGCGCCGCGGGTGCGGGAGGCGTGCAGGTCTATCCGCACTCGGCCAACGAAGTCGCGTGGAACCACGAGTACGGCGGGAAGAATACCGCTTCCGGTTTCGGTCACGTGACCTGCAATTCGGCTTCTTCGCCGACGTTGGCCGTTTATCCGACGTCATCGTCCGCCTGGGAATTTCCCACGGAGCCGTCGTGCGGCTACCGCGCATGCGCAGCCGAGTACCAGCGCATGTCGGCGGTGCGTCACGTGGTCTCTGACGTCAATTCCGCCCAGTGCTCGTGGACACCCCCCGGCCTGTTCGACTACGTCGACGACACGATGTGGACTCAGGGAAAGTTCGTCAGTTCCATGTTGGACGGCTTATGAATATTCGTACGTCAGCTGATATGGTCGCGATTGCGTGTATAGAATGTTTTTGTTAGTCGATATGGCAATGCCAGCCATTACGTCAGATGTTACTGCAGTGTGGTCCGTCTGTTTGTCGTTGTCATTTAGTCTGCTCATACCATATAGGCGCTCTTATATCGAAAACAGAGGCGTAGATAAACAAAAATCGGTGTAAACGCTCCGCAGTCGGTGTGCCAGTTTTCTGTTTAAAAAGTCAACGGTCGCGGTTAGGGTCTGGGCAGCGCAGTTCATAGCTGGGCGGACGACCGCGTTTCATGTCGGCAGTAGGCCGACATCCTCGTTTGTTTCTCGCAGTGTTCTTCCATAAGGATATGTTTTATATACCATTATCAGCGCATATGCACAATACTCACACATGATCAATGCAATGATAGCAATATTGGAATATTGAGAAATATTGTACACTATAGTCCAATTTTTGTCCGTTAAACGCTGAAATGCATACACCTTTTTGCTTTATTTGCTGATTTCGGACGCGTGTTATTTACTGTTTTTATCAGGCTGGCGGTGTCATGCAATTTAACGCATTCACCGCTATTTTCACGCCAGTCAATCACGATGCAGCTAAACGGCAGGGATGAGAGCGTTTACACGAAAACGTTTTGTAAACGTTTAGCTATATTGTATGACGGAGTGGACTCCTTAAACGCAACGGCGCTGTAACATTTTTATTTGTATTGTGTCGATTTGTCGCATACTATATAATTTGCTTATTTTGCCACATTGTTGTACATTGGTTGAATTGTCTTACAAGTCTATATGAGCTTAGTGCTGTTTTTGCCCACGGCGTTATTAAGATTGTGAATATCATCATTTCCTGATTGTCAGTGACTGGCTGGATAGATGTATCAAGATGTCGTAATACAGTGAATAACATATTCAAGCAATAGCGTACACAAAAAAACTCATCTTTTTCTCCCTTCTCGGCTATCGAACGCAATGGTGGAATGTGAGCTGAAAATGCACATTTCGCCACAAAACACAAACAAAATATTATCCAAAAAAATATGACCGCAGAAAGACAGTCCCAACTTTACGTGCGTCGGTGGTAAATAATTGACTGTAACACTTGTTCTGATTTTTTTAACTTTCAAAAGTTTTACAGGAGGCTCAAAATTCACTCAACTTTTGCATGCTCCTGAAAGGCCTCGTGTGTGCTGTTATAGACTGGAGTGTTGTGCGGTTGACACTAACTCCAACCACGCAGTTATAGGCTCAATTGATGTGCATCCTGATAGGCTACCTACAGAACTGCATGCGTGGGACAGATAGATAGCCTATTTGCTATTATAGGGCACATCTATGTACTTTGCCTACTGACAGAACTGCCGAACGATAACTGCCTTCGGTGCAATAACGATAATAATAATAATGACAATAAAACGACAACTCTGAACAGTACTGTCATCAAGTTCATCCAATAGGCCTACAAGTGTTAGAACAGCTTTATTCGACCGTTAACATGCAATCTGTTTTTGGATAAAATGGACGCAGTACAAATGAAAATAATATAAACGCAAAAGGATGCCCATTGGCCAAATGTCTGTGCAAATGCCTCCGAGGGCCGCAATAATCACTAAAACATTTGACCTTTCATTTGACCTTGAAAGTCTTGTTAGTTCATCTAAAAATATATACGAGTATGCGCGTTATTTTTTTCAATCCGTCAAACCATTCGGCAGATTAAATCCCTCAGTTTTGCAAATCTGACGTTGTAATAACTTTGTAATTATTTCTTGACGTTTAATAATGGAGTAAAACTGGCAGATACACACGTAATTGAGAAGTAGAATAAATAAAACAAATAAAAAGCGCCTTTGTTAATGTTCGTTAATTGCCCTACGTATCCAGAATGACAAGTCTTTCTTTCTTCTGTGTTCCAGTATTATTTTGTGTATCACTTGCTGCAAAAAAACTTTCAAACATCAAAAATTTTCCATTCTGTTTAATGTAAAGAGATACACATAATACAGGAACATTAACTGCGGATACTTTTCCGCGACTCGGCGAGTATAATATAATCTTAATCTTATTGTGTACGATGAACTCAAAAAAGAGCTCACAGCGACGGCGTCCATATGATGGTGTAAATGTGATAACCTATTTTAAAGTAGTCCATCGTTAATAATGCACCAAACGAACATTAGCAATGAACACTATACTAGATTATAGTTAACAGGCTGCAGTGACTGGGTGGATGACGGTTATTAAGAGAGTGTTAGTGCATAGTTAATAGTCGCAGTCAACTTGCTGTTGAACGGGTGCAGATGAACAGTAATTCACTTATAACTACACGGCACAGCTCTCAAACATTGTCTAACTGTATCATTAGCACAGATCGTCCACTCAGGGGAGATCTAACCCTACATGTTGGGCGAGAGACCACCCCAGCCCATCACCCCATCTCTTTCCCCTGCTGCACGGCGACTGACCGTCATTACCAACGGTATTTCTCGACGGTAATTCCAGGCGCCGGCCGACAGAAATCTCGGCGGACCAGCGGCGCTGTAATTTAAAGGTCGTCATAGGTCAGTGATGGTCAAGCTGCCTCGAGGCACTCGTGTCGGTCGCCAGGCCCAGGCTTTTCTACTTAGTCCTTGTTCTTTGCTTCACCGATCGCTCAAAACGAGCCAAAACTGTTCGAAAATTATTAGCAACGATAGCATCTAAATGTGGCTGCGCTGGTTGGTTGTTTGTTCGTGGTTTCGTTTGATCAACGGCGCGTGAACTGCAGTCGCTAAACGACAAAGTTCGCGATGATACACATCAGTGCATTGTGCTGGAACAATCGCGCACCGGTAGCGGTAGGCCTACATTCTAAGATCTTGAAGCGCTAACGCAGTTTTTGTAACTATTGTTATTAGTGCACGTTAGAAAGATTAAATTAACGGTAGACGTAAAACTGTTTCGGTGGCCATAAACGAAAAAGCTTAGTCCATTTCAAAGGTGAATTTTGGCTTAATAACTAATGTTTTAATAATATTCTTATATATATTAACGTGTATTTAAGTGTAATTTGCATTATGCCAAAAAAATTTTTATCGTAGTGTTAATGGTATTTTTGGTAGAATTGGTAGAATATCTTCTGAAGAGGTCATCCTGCAGATAATTAACAGCAAATGTATACCAATGTTAATTTATGGTATGAAAGTATGCTCGCTAAGAAAATCTGATCTCAAAGGTTTAGACTTTGTCGTAGACAGATTTTTAATCAACTTATTTCAGACGAACAATATCGAAGTAATCAGGCATGCACAGTGTATGTTTAACTTTATGCTACCTAGTGTTCTGATAGAGAAACGTTGTTATAAATTTAAACCGGTCAATTAGAAATGGACGTTCGATCACTCAGTATTTGTCAGTTTATTGATATGTGTTTTTTTCTCCTTTTCTCTTATTGTTTGTATTGTAAATATGTTATAATCGCTACCATCTGTTGTGGTGAATAAAGATGTTCACGAATAAATTAACGTTATATTATTTATGACTACGACTGCGATAATCGGTGACCTTATCATTGACAAAACAGAAGTAGGCTAAATGTTTGGCCTAAAACTCAGACAACACTGATCACAGCCATGTCTGATGCACTTAGACTGACAGAAAGCTCTCCATAGTATTGACATTTATAAATAACTACTCAAAAATAAATTTAAAATTTTAGTTAGACTTTATTGTTTTTTTTATTTTAATAGCTTCCAAAATTTACAAAAAACGAATGGAAATTGACCAGTTCCACTGCTACCTCTCGGTTTCTGTGCTAGTTCCGCAATTTTTTGAACTTTTATTTTTTTGGAGGCTAAAATATATAGTGCTTGACGTTGACATAAAACGTCTGAAACCGTAAATCATTCGAGTTTCTTAACAGTATGCGCTATATAAATCGACGTTTTACTGATTTGTTTATTTACTTACTGACTTTAATTCCGGTTTGAGAACAAATTCGATATTTTGCATCAGATTCAAGATGCATGTCGGAAGTGTATTTTATCAATCCTGGTTTGTCGTATTAAAGTGACAAATCTAAAACGTCGGGAAGATATTTCTTGCAGTGACGTCATCAACTCGGTTGCAGCAGAAGATGACATGTGCTCGTAATTTGCATATTCAGTCGGCAGCCGGTGCGCCGAATAAATTATCATAACAGTAATGAGCTGCTATACCGGGCGGGTTGAGTGATTGAATATAACGGCGTCTGGTTGATGACAAGTGGTTGGTTGCTCGTCGGTCCCCCAAGACGCCATTACAGCAGCGCGCTACCTGTGACGTATGCAAACGACGCACAGAGAGAGATACGGAGACAGACAGGGAGACCGACAATCAGGCTGACAGTTACGCGAAGCCTACAATTAACTGTTACCGACGACGTCACTCGCCCCGTCTCGCTGTCAACGACAACCATACTGCACTGCTTTCTTTTTTCCCTACACACTTGTCTAATTCCACCCTTTCCCGCCATGCACCGGTGCGAGACTGCGAGCCTACAACGAAGTCTAAAATCTGAATGCAACCGAATGTAACCGAAAATTAAAAATAACGAATGCATTCTCGTGCGGTTTCTGAAATTGTGAACCTTATTTGTGAAACACAATAAACAGCCATATTTCGAAGTAATTAATCGATCCGGTTCTCGTTTTTTTCACCAGCACCTAGTATAGCACCATCATTTTATCGGCATTTGATACAACGTGACGCCGCCATTGCGCAACTAACAGAGTAGAGACGCCGCATGGTAAAGGTACATTGTTCTAGTGTACAGCAGAGCAGCTCATAACATGATAGACTTTTAGCCCTAGCGTAAGTTTAAATTTGTGAGTTCTTTCTAGTTTTTTTACAAACGCACTAACTGTTGTTAAGGAAGTCGTACAAATAGCCTGTAGGCTATTTTTACGGCGGTCATAGATTTAATTAAATTTGCTAGGCGGTAGCACAAGTGTCGCTGATTATCGTTAGCGTTATATATGCAGTAGAATTAAGATTAATATTAAGGTTTGGGTTCAATGTTTAGGGCTAGGATTAGGATAAGGGTTAGCGTATTTCAAAGAATTGTGTGACGATAGATGGACACCCAAACTAAGGCTGTAACATTGGTCATTAATTTCAGTCTACTAGAGGCAAGCCGCCGACTTGCCGACGGACGCTACCCGTGATATCCTAGCTGCTAAAGTTGAGGTCGTCAGTTGGCCGGCTGCCGCGAGAACATGTCTCTGCAGCGGTACGATGAGCATCCGTACCGCAGAGCCTAACGGCTATTCATCCGGCTGCCGGATAAATATCTTGTGTTTTTTTTTCAAAAATAGAAAAGATAATGAGTCAATAACAGATCAACCGACACTCATTAGGCCTACAACGAACGGTTTGTATTGGGCAACATACTCGTCTAGCTGTTGTCCGACTTCAACCTGTATGTACTATCATTTACTTACTTACTTGTTTGCTTACTTACAGAGGCTATATACGACCACCCACGTGGGTCTGGCCGGCGGTGGTCTGGTGATGAGCGATATCAATCATTGCGATGAAATTACTGTCAAGCTGCCTACTTAGCATACACAGTCACTGACTTCATTAGTATTGTAATCGTTAACGACTATCACTGCGACCGGCGTTCAGTACGCGACCACAACGTGTTAACACCGCGTCACGTTCCGGTTCTATCTATACCGCTATACCTAGGGCCACTGCTATGCCTATAATATAAGGCTCATGACACAGAGTTTGCTACATAGTCTACAGATATAGTAACGTTAGAACTAATCAGCTATTCTTCGTGGTATTTTCCTTTAATTTTCCAGTCGATATAATAAATTTAACTGGAAGGCTGAGTGTTTGGCTTTAGGCTGAGTACGCTAAGAATTGCACACCACGTCCTATAGCCTACTGCACATCGTTTCTGGATCGCTTATTTAAACTTGCCAGTACGTTGCAATAAAAATCCCCCAAAATATTAACAAGAAATTTCAGCAAAGCTCACGAGACGCGCGAAAGCCTGCAGCATTTCCAGTTCAGTAGTTATAGTTTCGAAAATCGCATATCGTTTGGACTCGGCCCATCGGGACCATAATACACATCGGCCATAGGCGCGTGTGGCTTCAGCGGCGTGGCGGCACCTTGTGAATGATATAGACTGTCACAGGCGAAAATGGCCAAAAAATCCATAAAAACCCCCTATTTTGGCGTTCAAGGTCATACAAGGTCATTGAATTCGGCGCCAATCAAAAGCCAGTATACGATTTGCTATTAGTGATAAACAGTAACCTAGGCCTTATCTCGTACCGTTACTGAGATACAGCGACTTATTGGCCGAATATCGCAAATTTTGACCACCCCCTCTCATTTAGGGCCCTCGTTCGGGGTGACCCCCTTTGAATTTATGAAAAACTTTACGGTTCCTGAAACTAGAGTCTTCCAGACAACCGATGGTGAAGATTTGGAGATCCTAGCTTGGACCGTTTTTGCCTGATCCACCCGTGTGACAGACAGACGGACGGACGGACGGACGAAATTGCGATGGCTAAGACGCGCTGAAAGCATAGCTGCTTTCGCGCGTAAAAACAATTAGAGCCTATGCTGTTTGCTAGAAAGTACAAATAAAAGTCCACACTTGGAAAGTAACTAAATAGTCATCAGTAAGCTACGAGTACCTATCTTTTTCGCTGACTGTCAGTGACTGTCAAATACATCTGAGAAATGGTTGTATTCAACGAATTCGATAATTAATTTATCTGATTCATGTAAAACAGTTTTACCGGACGGAAAGTAAGAAATGGCAAAAGCGTTTATTAACCATGCCTACCATCCTTTATAAAGGAGACTTACTTTAACGGTATATTATAAAATAACTCCGGCACATATGGGTTAATAAAACTTTTAGTTCGTTTGTCGTGTCAGACCTAAATCTATGCAACTTTGGGCCTCCCGCGCAACATTTCAACAAGGCTTTGTTTTGCCCCTCAGCAGTAGCGGATCCAGAAATTTTGAACAGGGGGCGGAAGGACAGGGAGTAGAATCTAGGGAGGGAGCTATGCCCCTTCCCAAAAATGTTTTAAAGTTTTATGCCAAAATAGTGCACTTTCGTGCAAAATTTTCACCTGTTTTAAGATGCTTCCGGTCAATGGGGGCGCCATCCTGAATCCGCCACTGCCCCTCAGCAGACTGTCTTTTTCAGTAATGTAGCCAAAACATACTAAAATAATTTTCCGCTCATAATAATGTCCTATGCAAGCTTTTTCCAGCAATGACAGAAGAAACTAAATACGGGGCAGCAAACGCGACGCGTGAAAGATATCAGCTATCATGTTTCGGCAGCCTGAAAAAAATTAGCTTCTGGTTTTTAATACCGTATCAGACTTTCGTCACTGATGCCACTTTCAAGCGTCGTCTGAAAAATCATCATCATCATCGACAACCGTGGGCTCAATGCCCGTTGGTATCTGACGCCATTGTTACTATCGCTGCCCACTGCTGCCTATCTAGGGCAGCGTGGCTTAACTCCTGCAGGGTTGCCCCACACCACTGCTCAATGTCATCTGACCATTCTCGGTGTGGCCGTTTTCTTTTGTTTGAACCATCCATCATTCTGAACACCAGGGTTTTTATCTTTCTGCTGTCGTTCATTCTGCAGATATGCCCGAAGAGGCGCAAATTTCTCTGTATCACTTTCTGCAGTAGGGTTTCTGTCAATTGAATCTTTCTGTACAATTCTTCATTAGTGACCTTTTGTGTCCATCCTATCCTTAGAATCTTCCGGTAGCATTTTCTCTCAAAGGAC
>Ga0209454_1002651_pt1 | contig 12308 bp, 9 predicted proteins | sample WorMetHERISLAND1_2_FD_187400 | JGI IMG/M metagenome (GOLD analysis project Ga0209454, IMG submission 187400) | Marine gutless worms symbiont microbial communities from Max Planck institute for Marine Microbiology, Germany - Olavius geniculatus... | ecosystem: Host-associated > Annelida >...
GGTGACAGGCTTTTTGGATTTATTAACATCGATGACCTTGAACGACCTTGAACCCCTCAAAAAGAGGTTTTTAGTGAATTTTTCGCAATTTTTGGATGCAGCGCACATTTCAACACTGAATTGCGACGAAATGGCTGGCGATAGACCAAGACAATCTGCGTACGAAATTTTCAGCATTCCACGTAGATTTTAGCAGTTCAAGTCCCGACCCCCTAGGTTCAAGGAGGCCAGCGCAGGCGGGCGTCAAAGACAGCTACCCCCCTAAAAAGTGGTTATTTTACCGCAATTATCTCGCGTAGCGTGAACACGGTTGCAGATAGGCACAGACATGCTGCTTATCATAACAAGCACTCGTGACAGGTTTTTTAAATTTATCAACATCGATGACCTTGAATGACTTTGAACCCTAAAAATATTGATTTAACGTGATTTTTTTGGCGATTTTTGGCTGCAAAAGAGTAAATTACGACGAAATGAATGGAGATAGACTACGATTACCTGCGAGCAGGAACTGCTATAGGCTTTCGCTCGTCTCGTGAGCTTTGCTCAAATTACTTGTTTAAAACCACGAGCAAATGGTACTTTATCGTCGATCGCTGCACCGTGCAGTGCATAGCAAAACTAGACTTGCAGCTTGAAACATTTCGTTGGATAAAAATGAAATGATCTATTTAACTTTGTACCAGCGTGTATTATCACAAGTCACGTTTCGTGGTTTGCATTAGTTTGTCGTCGGCTTGTTCATCGTGTTCTGTTTTTATCGTTTCTTCCGCTGGGCAGAAGAGCTCAATGCAAAATTCTGCACTGTTCGCATTTTTCATTGTCGTTTCGCGTTTATGCAGCCTGAACATCTCGCTAGTTGTCTTATGTTTATTTCGTGTTTTATTAGCTAATTACAATTGTATTCGAGTATCGCATACCACGTATTTGCCTGCCCTTAAACAAGGCATGACGCAGTTCTTCAGAGAAACATATTCTTCATTACCATCATTCTGAATGTACGAGCGCTATCATGTTAAATTCTCTCTCGCTGAGGGTGAAACTCTTTCTGCGAATCGTAGCATGTTAGCTATAGGTGCGCCACCATGCCAGCCTATAGGCCTACTGCTATAGTATATGACGCGGTGTGTGAAAAGTCCAATTTATTCGTTCACACGCTTGCGTTGTCGCGATAGTTAATTGCAGCGAATTTGAGAGCAAGGAAGGTCGACGACCCGCCCCTCGTTCCTCCCCAAACAGTTTCCGTCCCATAATTCTGCTGCTGCTCTAGGAGCGAACTGAACTCCGTGTCCCGTCACGAGCGACGCGTCCGGTCGGTCACTATAATTAATACCCCGTTTACACGATCAAGCACACATCGAGCAAACGTCGAGCAAATGTATTCAAAATACACGTGCTAATTGCTCTACGTCTGCTCGATGTTTGCTAGCATTCATCCAGCTAGCTCGACAAGCTATGGTAATTAGCATCCTTATTAGAAAGGCGGGCGGGTTGTAATTGGAAGGCCTATATAACACGTGATCAGCTGTGGGATAAGCCTAGGCCTATATTTGAGTCAGGGAGTAAAGTTCCATTTGGCCTGCTTGATGTTTGCTCGATGTTTGCTCGATCGTCTAAACGGGGTATAAGGTTCACGTTCCACGCACCGGCTTCTTCGGTTAAAAAAGTAGGCGAGACATGAAGTGTAAATATTCCACAAATTGCTCCAACTTTCGAATCTGGCCCTGAATTTTCCCACAATAGGGGGTTTTCAGCCCCAAATTTGGCATTTTCGCACGATATGTTTTCGACAAGAAAAAGATTTCTGATAATTTTTGGACAGCCCAAAATTTAGTCGGGAGGCAATTGTCCCTTTGCTACACTGACGCACTTCTTCGAGTAGGCTAGTGTTGACAGGTCGTACACAATGCAATGGGAAAAATCCAGTGCAGCGCGAACATGAACGGGGTCTGGTTGCGAGTGATTGATTCAACCTACAGCTGGTATATCGTCTGTCACAGCATACGCACGTAATTACATATACAACGGCACGTGAATTGGTCGCCGTCGCACGCTATGGTGTTGACCGGCGCTCCTGCTAATCGGACGTCAAAAAATCAAGAATCAGAAGGAAAAGAATAAATAATTTACGCACATTTGCCTCGGGGAACAACTATTCACACCAAGTTTGGTTTTTCTGCGCGTTTTTCGTTATCGAGTTAGAAGCCCGTAGATGACAAACAGACAGACGGACGAAAAGGCGAACAGACGAACGGACGGGCAAGACCCGTAATGTGGCCTATTAGGACGTCCGCAAAATAGCACAATAAGCCGTGTGTCGTTTTTTTGAGTTTTTGATTCAACGACCATATCGTTCCGTTATTGCGCTTTCGGTTTCATTCGTTCATGTCTCCAGCAGTCTGTCACAAGTGAGGCACACAGCGCCCCCTGGCGACCAGTATAAAGTTCAGTAAATTGAGATCGATGGCAACGTGCCCGTGCGTGGACAGTCGTCTATGACTCGCCCGCCGTGATTTCAACTAGAAGTACGCTCAGAGACCGCAAACCTCCGCCAAAGCCTCCGTGGATTTTTTCTTTGTGTTTGACAGGTGGCAGCAGCAAAAATACGAATCAGCTTTAAGTTGAGTCACGTCTATAGCCTTCGCTAAATGTTTCAGCCAAATTTCCCCGCTAACAAACAAACCAACGAACAAGCATAGACGCAGCGTATCTAGCACATAACCTCCGCCGTCGTTAGCGGCGGCAATTAACAACATCCGAACATTAGGGCCGTCCGCGACACCTTGGAGAAAAATAGTCTGGTTCATGTCGTGATAACTGTCACTAATCAATTATTACTCACTCATCTAAAAGTGAGGTGTTACAGCCGTTCAAAGGACGAGTTAGTATACTAACTTTTCTCCAACTTGGTTTGCCCCAGACCCACAAAAAAGAACACACAGCGTTGCCAGACCACTTGGCTACGTTAAAAACAGTCTTTAAAAAACGGGAAAAAGAAAACAATAAGAAGAGAAAAAAATGCTCAGTGATGGGCCATTATTAATATTTATTATTTGTGTATTTTACACTTATTGTTATGTTACATTCGACACGTTACCATCCAGATTATGTGCTATTTGTATTATCGTTTTTATGTTTTGATTTATGGTTGACAGTTAAAGTTGAGTCTTTGGTACGATGTGTCGTTTGTCGTCTGTTTGTCTCTCTGTTCGCAGTGCATTGTGGTTAAGCTTTAAGTCCTGCCGAAAAACTTAGTACACGATTAATTATCCCTGTGCTATGGCTCTTCGGGTGCAAAATTTCAGCCATCCAGTGCAAGGGAAACGTCAAATTTTGGTTGAACAAAGATGGGGTAGGAAAATGTGCATACCGTCGGATAGGGCGATGACGAGTTCCTATAAGCTGTCAATAGTAACCATGTCTCTATCTGTAGCGATTTGGCCGTAATTTTGAATACAATATTGCTGCCTGCAATCATCACTTACGTGTGCCGAATTACCGTATCGTATTTTGGCATCAATTGTAGCGTTCGATATAGCAGCGTCATCGTAGCGTGTACATATAGGCCTACATGAAACTGTAGTGACTGTGAGAAATCGTTTACTTTCCGCGACCGAAAGTCGGACGCTGGCTGGCCTTCGGATATATGTGGTACGATCGGCCAACCCTAGCGACAGCTGGACTTTTTGTTGTTTTTTAAAATTTTTTACACCACGATAATCTGCTCGCCGTAATGTGATTAGAATTATGATAATGGTACATTATTTATTTCTGACGTCATTATCACGCAAACGACGTCATTATGACGTAAACGTTATCAGCTGATAACAGCTTGTTCTGCGTTGAATTATTATTGAATATTAAGTCCCACAAAGCTGCTATTCAGTATATATATCGCCTTGTGTTGCGTTGCAGTTGGTTCAAAATGGGCACTGAAGTGGTGCCGCTGAAAAGCTGTGAGACGCCGACTCCGGAGAAAACATCGGCGGAGTTTGATCTGCTCAATCCACCGCAGCGATGCGACGAAACGATGCCTCCATATCGAGAAATCAAGCCCATTTATGACGGACATTTCGTCAACAGATTCCCCCAACTAGATGCCGTACGTCGACGTTTTTCGTTAAAAAACTAACCTAGCGGCGCAAAATAAAGTAAAACTTCCGACTTTCGATCTCTATAGGCTTGGCGCCAAGCCCGTCTTTAGGGGGACAGGGTAACACTTTGGCACTGCGTCAAGGGTCCCACCGTTTGTGGTGTAGCGTGGTTACATTTCACTATTGTGGTATGGTATCACTACCCACGAAGCTGAGATCTTGCAATCACTCAGAACGAAAGACAAAGCGAAAGCAGCGGGCGGTTACAATACGCCAACGCCATGACAGGCAACATTTTAGCACGCACGTAGGCTACAAGGCGCTATGTGATAGACAAAGCCTTCTGAGGTCAGGAGGACGACCAGTAGATCACGCAAATCGGTACAGAAAGTTTTGAACCCGTTCCCTTTACAACACAATCCCATTTCATGTATATGTCGCACTTTTAGATGACTCATTTTTTACCAGAAGTACATTTAAAATGCAGACTTTGGCCCCTAAAAATTCAAAATTTTCCGGGAATGATACCCTAAAACTCCCATCCACACGGGGGCACAAGCGTTCCCAGTGCTGGGACGCAAACGCTAGACCGCCGCTGATTTCGTCAGTAGATTTTTTGAACAATTTTTTTCTCAGCATCATTTTTGTTCCAAGCCTTGTTGCAGCGAACGCCACTGAAAGCGCGTTTTAGCATTTCTAAGTAATTTTTTAAAAATTTAACCCTAACGTTTACTCGCAATGTTTCCCGAAAACCCATTTTGTGACTAATTGCGTTTGCTCGTATTCTATAGCGTATTCTGCTTATGCGTACGTTTGCAGGCCGGATATCTAATCGAAAAAACCGGTTCAGTAGCCGAATGTCTCGACTTTCCACACAAGGTGAGAAAAACGATTTTGTTCATTCAGAATTTAAACGCGTGATAGAAAAATTAGCTCTGTAGGCTAGGTACCTCAGCGTGAGAATTATTAGTTTGTCTGTTTAACCAGCTATAAATTATTATTTTTATGTCTTATGTCTAGCAAACGGTCAGAAAGTTAATGTACGTTAGGCCTAAGGCCAACGATCTAAACACCATTGCTTCTGCATTAGGCTTATCTTGTATAATTTTTCAATGTTGCCGTACTACTATTACTGCTGTTGTTGCATATCGTTTTTGTTGTCGGCGACGTCGTGAATTAAAAAAAACTAGAAGAGACTGAAAGTTACAATTTTCTAAGGGACAACCGCAAATTTATTTTCAACAGAAGAGATTATGGGCGCTAAAAATTTCAATCTGATCTTTTTCATCTTTCATCTACCTAAATTCTACCAAAATCCGGGTTTTTAGCCCGAATTTTGATTTTTTTGGGACGAAAATTTTGCAGCAAGAAAAAAGAAATCGGGATGAGGCGTGGGTGTTAACTGTCTTCTTGCCCTCACCCCGCGGGCCATTTCCCCTCCCCGTGACGCCACGGGTTGTCGTTGTTGTTTAGTTGCTGTACCCCGACGTCACGGAAACAGTGCGTCGATTCAGAGCTCAGTCGTCTCCGCGTCACGGCAGATCGCGCGTTCCGTACGGACAGACGTACGACAAGGAACGTAAACTGTCCCAGTGCATGCGGCACGGGGTGCCTACCCGCTACGGCATCACCGTAGGTGAGACAGTAACTGAACAAAAACTACACCAACACTCGTTTGAAGTTTCGCATTTCGCAGTTTTGGCGGTGCATTTTTTTTATCTCAGTTCCGTTGAAATAGCTTCATTTCTTTTACTTTTTGTGCTAACCAAAAAGCTGGCAGCTTGTATACGATTTTTATTGCAAATATTAGACCCTAGGGTAAAAGCCTAATGTGGCTGATTGGGGCGATGATGTGTCTGCTGGCTGCATGGCGGTTTTAATTGGTTCGCTTGTGCGAACAATGGATGGCCGCATAGTGCATCGCACCGCCGTATCTTTAGCTCGTGTTGATCACCTGCCACGTACGCGAGTGTAAAGCGCTTCTGCTCAAGAGTCTGACTAGTGTCGTATATAAGCAGCACTATAGCAAATATTAGACCTTTACCTTTTGCTTACATTTACCTTTTAATTGATTGATGAAGCACAAAGTGTTGGTTTGATTGCTATAGACTTTTCCGTACTGTAAGTGAGCTGATTATCCGTCCACTTCTAACTCGGTTGGATCAATGGAGGTAAATAAATTTATAGGTAAATGGTTTTGAAAAAAAGCAAGCAAGCGAGCGGACTAATCTAAACCAAACAAAAGTAACTGAAGTATTTTTTTACCACATGCCTTCAAAATGCCATTAAATTTTGATTTATTTACATTTTATAGTGCCGGCAGTTGGTTACTGTATTTTGCTTGCATACTGTAGGTGAGCTGGTTAACCCTCCGCCACCGACGCGATTCAGTCGACACGTGAATGACGTGAAAGAAAGAGTCTATGAGACCAGTTGGGCGATGCCGCTGGGTAAGACGCGTCGACCTGACCTCCCTGCCGGCTATGACCCCAGCAAAGTCACCTTCGGCGTCTGGATGGAACGAGGTACAATTTGTTTTTTTTTTAAATTTAAACTTTGTAATTTTTTAGTTATTACTATTGATTATTTTGTATTTTTTATATCAAATTAATACAAATTTCTGTCTTTTCGGTTATTTTTTCTTGTTTTAATTTAGGCTATACAAATAGGCTTATTCGTTTTATTTCATAAACTAAAACGTAGGCCTAAGCATGCCTAAAAATCGCGCAAGGGGCAATAGATTAGAGGCGTGTTGAATGAATGAATAGACTGAACTAATTTCGGCGGATATACAGATTCGTTCATTTCACTACCGTTAAAATAGTTTAGTGATTACGTCAGTTTATGCGCTAGCTCAAACTGGCAGCAGCTTGCTTGCCAGCTTTCCGGTTTTCCACTGCAAACTCTGTCCATTGACAGTGTAACAGTAGAACGGTAGACTTACGACCAATAGGGCGTGAGTTCGACTCGCGGTAGGTCGAGTCGATATTACTATTAGGATCATGACAGTTAAGCCGTCGTAGCTCTGAGATAGGTTTACATACAAATAACTGTAGGCTGCACACTGTCTAACGTTGCAGACTAACAACTAAACTAAACTAAACTACAGGGTGTGCCAAAAAATGACCCAACTTGTTTTTGTCAGAACTTTTCATCAAATTTCAACCAAATTTGATAATTTTCGGCATACAAATAGCCAAGACGATAGAAATATGTAAGGTACACTCATTGTTTACCTCACGTAGTTTTGAATGAATGAATAGACTGAACTAATTTCGGCGGCGATACAGATTCGCTCATTTCACTACCGTTAAAATAGTTTAGTGATTACGTCAGTTTATGCGCTAGCTCAAACTGGCAGCAGCTTGCTTGCCAGTCGACGAACTATCGTGTAAAACGCAGATGCTCCAAAATTTTGCATAATGTTTAGTTGTGGTGTACGTAAAGTTTTAACAACCTAATTAAGCACAAAATAAACCAAAATGCGATTTATTTAACAGAATTATAATTCGTGTAACAACTTGCTTCCAAATTATCAGAAATTATGCCCTGACAGCAGCATTAACGATCAACTAATCAAAATCAGACTCGTCTAGAGCACAGCGGGACATTGAGTGTACCTTACATCTTTCTATTGTCTTGGCTATCTGTATGCCAAAAAGACCAAATTTGGTGAAGATTTGACGAAGTTCTGACAAAAAAAAGTTGGGTCATTTTTTCGACACATCCGGTATTAACTGAACTTACACGATAGATTTAAATTAAATAGAATAGACGATTATTCGACTAATCGATCGATTGTTCTGCAGACATAAGCGCTGGTCAGTTGATCCATCCTGATCGTAGTCCAGCGGAAGTGGAGAGTCGTGCGGCGAAAGGTCATGACCTTTACCGCCTGACCAGCGGCAGCTACTGGCCGGGAGAACAAAGCCACAGACATTACGCACACCCGAGCTATGACCCTTGCAAACGATTCGGTATATTATGCTAGCTGTAATATGAATAAATGTATTTATCGTAATAATTATGGTAGCAAGACAAAAGTGCCGAAAATTAAGACAAAAGCACACTAATAATAAACGTATACCGCATAGACACATCGCTTTTTTCATGCACAGACAAATTAACTGTTGATTATTTGACGTCGAGAAAAGTCGCAAAAATATGCTAATGTCTGGGTAGTTATGCAGTAGTACACAATCGGGCCAAATTGTCTTTCAAAACTTTCTAACAATTGTTGTAATTGATTAATTGTTAACGCATCACTATGTGGTTATGCAGAACACTGCAGGATATAGGGTAGTAGGCCTATAGGGGCCATGTTATGGCTCCTATGCTATCTTATAGCCTGAAGTTCTGAACAGTGTCTCTCGGTATAACAATCCACCTAAGTAAACTCAGCCTTTCATCCCTCTGGGGTAGGTAAATCGAGTACCGGCTGCTTAGCTGGGGTCAGTGGCGTCATTTCAGTAAATTGTTCGGTGTTTCAGTAATCACTGGGGAGGTCTTAGTCTACGTTAGGTATTGTTCTTGCAGCAGTAACACTGTTTCTAAAGTACGATTTACATGGAAAAAAAATTAAAATCATAAATCCTTCAGGGTTCGTAGACCCTTCGCCCACTTCTCTAAATGACGCTTCTGGCTGGGGTTAAAGCAAAACACATTTACCTGTGACGGGTAACAGATAACCCCGTGTGAGCTTGTATATGGCAGGTGACGCTCCGTAACTTTGAGATGGGTTTCCGTGACGAGCTATAAGCTTACTTATAAGGTGTTTACACGATAAAGCAAACATGAAGCAAACTTAGAGCACGTGTCGTGTGCACGTGTATAGTGAATACGTGAAACATGAAGCAAACGTAGTCACTATACACGTGCACACGACATGTGCTCTAAGTTTGCTTCATCGTGTAAACACTTCATTAACTACACCGTGCTAGGAAAAAAAACAACCCGAACATTATCGATTGTCACTCGAAGAAGGGTTGATCAATTTTAATAATTTTTGGGACAGATATTTTTGGCACAACTTGCCGTTCAATGACTGGCCATTTTACCACCTCGCCCAATGTCTGTTTTTGCAATACCTGGGGAAAACTGAACCAACAAAATATGCATCAAAATGAACAAAAATACGTCAAAAACATCCCAACATTATCGATTGTAACTTGAAGAAGGATTGATAGATTCTAATAAATTTTAGTGCAAACATTTCTGACACAACTGCCCATCAAACGACCGTTCTACTTCCCACCTCAGCTAGTTTTTGCTTCTGCACTACCTGAGAAAACCAGAACAAGCGACATGTACGTTGAAATGAACAAAAAACTTTAATAAATTTCATATCTTTAGACCTGTGTCTTCTAACAGCCAGTCAATTACACTGTTTGACTGCCATGCAGCAGCGTGTTTACCAGATGACCTTCAGGAATGTTGATGAATTCAAAAAGTGATTGGTGAAATCTGGATTGTTCTGGAGCAGAACATTATTGACACTGCTGTCAACGAAAGGCGAAACCATCTCTGTGCCTGTGGTCACGTAATGGGCTGTCACTTTTAATATTTTTTACTGCAGGCAGTTGAAAAACAGACAATTGGATAAACTATTATGCCAAGCCACAGAAATGTAAAAAATGTGTTTTATGTTTTATTTTGATTAAGTAATAATGCTTTTTTTAGACAAAAATACAATATTTTTGTTGGCTTTATTTTTCTTAGGTAGTGCAGAAACAGACGTTGGGTGCGGTGGGAAATTAAACATTTATTTGATGGCCAGTTGTATCAAAAATATTTTTATCAAAAATTACTAAAATCTGACAATTCTTCTTTAAGCTACAATCAAAAATGTCCAGGATGTTTTTTTCCGGACACGGTGTATATAACTGTAGGCTACGCACCGTTGGACCTTGTTAACGTTTATACACGTGACGTGTCTTATTGTTGCTATCGTACAGGAATGCCGACACCACACTGCAATGAGGGCACGCAAACGCGTAAGACTCTGCGCTGGATTGAAGAGACCGAGAACTGGAAAACATCAGCTCTGACTTCTAGACTGGAAGACGACTGGAGAGAACGCACCCAGTGGCAGCTTGGCAAGACACGCGACCCGTCAGTAGGATATTAATCAATATTAAGCTTTTCTGCTGCATATGCAGCGCTCATATCGCATTGGATAAAAAAGTGATATTTCGCTGGTTGTGTTTTTCCCCAGGCAGTGCAGAAACAAACGTTGGGAAAGGTGAATAACTAAATGGTCATTTGATGGCTAGTTGTATTAGGAATATTTATACCATAAATTATCAAAATCTGTTAATTGGTTTTCAAGTTACAGTCGAAAATGTCAGGGATACTTTTTGGGGACACTATATATAATTGTGGTGCGAAAACTACTACTGCTAGTAGTAGTAGTTGTCGTCGTTGTTGTAGCATTCGCGACACGCTAACCGTGCCGTTGGATCACTCGTTTGGCTACTGTCCACCTCCCGAGCCGTACGGTCTCGGCGACCTGTTACACAATAGACCGGACAGTCGACTGCTGCGAGGTCGAAGTGTTGATCGTAGTGCTATAGCCGTCATCAGAAATCACCTCAAGAAAGCCAACTACAACTCGTTCGACAATCTGCTGCACGCTTTCAAGTTTTACGACAAGGTCTGCGTTCTGACAGTTCTGTTATATCTTTCTTTGAATGCCATTGTTTTTGTCACTGTAGCTAACCTGGGGAGCTATCATTGTGAGCTCGTAACTCAGCATATACGTATATACATCGTGAATCAAACAACATGGCAGCAAACTTTTGTCCATATCTTTGCCATATATTGACTGATTTTCACCAATCTTTTACTAGCACATATCTGTGGAAAAATTTGCAATTACCTAATCATTGTTAAACATCCCCTCAACTGCGTTGCTACGCTATTTTGCTTTATCGCAAACAGCGGGAGTTTTATCTTGTTGGTTTTTGTTGAAGGAGTTTTTTTGTCTCCACCGGAGTTTTGTTTCAGCGGCGTTTGGTACAAGGTTTTTTATATCGAACACTTATTCACTTCTGCAGCATCGTTTTTACGAGCGACAGTTATGCTACGCGCGCCTTAGCTATCGTAGAGGCGTCTGTCTGTCTGTCTGTCCCTTTCTCTATCCGACACACCCCACACTTTGCTGCTCTGTGAAAACGGCGGAAGATATCATGAAGTCTTCACTGGACTGCAATAGAACCTCTAGTTTCGTTTAGTTGTCATTTGTCGTTACTGTTAATGAAAACAACCCCGCGTGTATACTACAGGATCAAAAAGGGCTGATCTCGAAGAAAGACCTGTACGAGACCTGTTGCCAGTTTGACATACCACTCAACAACGAGCAGTTGACGCAACTTTTTGACTACTGCGACCCCAACCGCAATGGCGTCATCGATTATGTCGAGTTCGCAAACTTCCTCAACTGGAAAAACCCGATGCACACCGGTTTCCCCAAACGTAAGCACGTTGTCTGAGTTTTGTTTTTAGCCACCCTTAACGGTGTATAAGCTGTACTTGGGCTATGGTACTAATTTAAAAAATTAATTTCACTCTTCCAAACACCAGTGCCATCGCGCGGTGTGCCTGTGCACGCCCCATCTTTATCGGCCTACAGAGTGTAGCCTGCCTACCAACGAGGGATGGCCAGGCTGAGTTGACCTGGGTGGCTGGTTGCATACAAAAGCTTTTGGCACTACATTCTACAGCATTTTGGAGTACAATAGTGTGCCTGTAGGTGACAGTGTTTGAGTAAACTAGGTCTACTAGGAACTATTGCTGCTTTGGTCGTTTGATGGCCAATTGTCTCATAAATATTTGTACCAAACTATTAAAATCTGATAATCTACAACAGTAGTGGCTGTGGTAGTAGGCCCCGCCTAGTTGTTGTAGTGATAGTTGTCGTCGTTGTGCAGCGTGCCAGAGTCCGTGTGGGTTCAGCGGCATGGACGCCGACTCTCGACCTAAGACTCTGAAAAAACAGTTGGACTGTCCTTACGATGATCAGAGAACTTCATCGTCAATGATAAACGCCGTCGTCGGAGGAATCGACCCAGCCGGTGAACGCACCGCTTTGTCATGTTAGACCTATAATGCACTTATACACTGTGTTTCAAAAAAACGGGCACCCTTTTTATTTCTTTCATAATTCACTCAAATGATGATCAATTTACACGAAATTTTTATCAGATGTAGCTGAAG
>Ga0209454_1002656_pt1 | contig 12301 bp, 8 predicted proteins | sample WorMetHERISLAND1_2_FD_187400 | JGI IMG/M metagenome (GOLD analysis project Ga0209454, IMG submission 187400) | Marine gutless worms symbiont microbial communities from Max Planck institute for Marine Microbiology, Germany - Olavius geniculatus... | ecosystem: Host-associated > Annelida >...
CAGTTTTTGGACTGCACAATTTCTCATCTTGGACTGCACAAATTGCATCATGGACTGCACAAAATTGGTTGGACTGCACGCTTAGAATAACCCCTGAATGAATTTATACTGAGTAGCGCATGTATCAGGTCAAAAAAGATTGATTAAACAGCGATAAACACGAGTAACAGTTATTATCTCTGAAAAAGTCAAACATGTCATATCACATTATCTTTATTACAGCATGTGCTCAAAATGTCCTTCTCTAGCACGAACGCAAGCACGTAGACGTTGACGCAACTCGCCAACAGCGCGTTCAATAACCGCGTGATTCAAAACATTTGAATTCATTGTCAAAAATGCTTAAACTACGACTTTTTCATTTCACAAAGTAGTGTAGCAACAGTATTATAGTAAGGTGAGCAAAACTGCGGTAATTTTGGTCAAGTTTCGTTGCGATGTTATCAAAATCGGCTGACGTTTCACGAAACTATTCAAAAAATAAAAAATGGCTTTATTTTAGCTGGGCCACCCTCTATGCAGACTTGCAGAGAAAAACATTATGACAGAAATAGATTGTAAGATTTTAGTGGCGTCTGACCTGGCAGCGATCATCAGACTTAAGTTCAACTCCGTCCTTCAACCACGTGACCTGCTGACCCGGCTTGGACAGTTCACACGACATCTCGACCGTTTGACCCTCCACGGATTGGACTTCCTTCAGAGGAACCGTGAACTCTGCGGCCGGTTCTACACCGTGGCAAACATCACCCGTGTTCCATCTAAACGACTGAACTTTTTGCACTTTAGACTTTGAAACACATTACAAAGCGCTATCCACATTTTCAGTCCATTTAAACGACTTATATCTTTTTATACGTTCCGTATTTCTATAGCACTACAAAGCTTTGTCCTTATTTTGTTTTGTTTGCTTTTTTGGTTCAAGTAGACTAGTAAGTAGATAAGTAAGAAAAACAACTTTAAAAACGCTGTTTAACAGTTAAACACTATGCTAACAATGCCACGATTTTTAGACTGATTTGCCAATAACAGACACACTGACGAAGTTTTTTTAAGAAGTAAGTGTAAGACCGCAACGCAGAAAAAGGCTTTAATTTATCACGTCTTAAGTACCTCGCATAAACAACTCATCCATCTATATAAATAATGATTAAAAAACTCCGAAAATATAAACTACTACTGCCAGACGCAATAAGCGAGCACTAAAACAATCTATTTATTTATCCATGCATTTAGACCTATTTATGCCGCAAAACCTTTAAAATAATAATAGTAAAACGGGCAAAAAGAAAAGAAACAAAACAATAAAAAACCCTACAGTTTAAAGACGTTTTATGACAGTTTAAAGACACTATCTTAACTACAAAAACATACTACAGTGCAGAACAACGAGTAGCATTAATTACTGCATTAAATATCGTATGAAAATAATGCAATCTAATTTTGTCATCGATGAGCCAATCGCTAGACTACTGCAAAACAGATGAGTACAGACTATGGATTTCGAATAATAGCAGTTATCTACACAGAAAAAAAACAATTTATAAAAGAAAAAATATTTCCTGAAACCTATAAACTTACAACAGCAATAGCTGCAAAATAATATGTACTATATGCAACAAACTGTTACACAGACCATGCACATATTAACCATGTAATTTTGATATGTAAATATGCATACAAAATTACATTATAATACGTGTAAAATCACAATATTCAAAATCAATATGTGACACTAAGACCTGTCTTGCATGTAAAAAGTAGCGTACCTAGCATAGCAAAGCGTAAACACAGCATTATTACACGGTAATACGACAACACCATGTAATACAGAATTACACGTAGGCTAATCACTAGTAATCAGCGGTTTACTGCTGATTAGCATTACTTATGTTATATACGCATTATGGCGCAGTAAAAGCAAAACGTAATACTAAATGCACAATGGTAAAAAGAAATGAATATATGCGTTGATCTCATGTGATGTGAGACATGAATCAACTGAAGCCGACCTGCAAACAATAAGCATTATCCCATATAGCTACAACACTGAGAAATAAGCAACTAATAGTTTAGCTGCTTGGTAATTAAAAACATCAAAGTAATTTGGTAAAATGTGGAATCGCTTTGTTCGTTTGTGGGGGCTTACTCTTTAGGCGGCAGAATAAAACTGACAGTTTGGCTGCAATTTGCAACCGCAAGTTTTGGCCCAGGGGTTTGCCCCCAAATTTCCCCTTCTCCTGGAGACTCAGGAAACCCTATCCGAAACAATGTGTCGTTAGACGGTACAAGTAATTAACCTGCCCATCGACACATAAATCCGTCGACAGGTTTAAGCGGGATGCACAAATGTGACAGACGAAAAAAAAACGACAGACAGACACACCAAGCTACGAAAAAATGCGATGGAAAAGCCGACATCAGAAGAGCGATTCCACTTGGAACAACGAAAAGCAAGAGCGTAGCCTATATCTACTGTTGACAGCAGAGAGCATTAAAAACAACCGCAGAGTATTACTGATCCATTGAGCACAGTACAGGCGACATGCATGCATTGCCAGCGCTGCCTAAAGCGGGCACCATAGCCTACCATCTTCCGGTTGCTTCACCAAGCTCAATGCCAGCTCGTTCTCTTCTTCCTCTTCTGGTTGGCGAATGGTCAGCGATACCGACTCGTTCTCTCCCGCAGGTGGTGATTTCGGTGTCTCGAGGGTTAACGACTCGTCTGCGCTTTGCAATTCCGGAGCTTTACTGCTGTCCAGAGAAACCGTCCCTTCTTCTTTTTCTTCTTCTGAACGCTTCGGAGTGGGAATCTGGATGCTTTCTTCGGCGATTACGTCTTCCGACTTCGCGGGCGGCTCGGCTCGAGTGAGCGAAACTTCGTCCCGAACTTCGGGTCTTGGAGATTCGATCTTATCTTGTTCTACCACTTCGGCGAGAGTTTTCTGGTGATCAGCCGGAGGCGGTGTGAGCGTTTCCTCAACGCTTGCGGGTTGCACCAAATCTAAAGAGGCTGCAACTTCCGGTGCTGTTGGTTCGAGTTCGAACGACGCGGCTGCTTTCTCTTCTTTCGACAGAGTTATGGACGCTTCAGCTTCAGCCACTTCTGGCGAGTTCGGTTGCTGAATAGAGAGATCTGCTACGCATTCTTCGGCTTTAACTGCCTCTGTGGCGATACTTTCCTTCGCCAAAATGTCGTACGCTACTTCCGTTTGTTGCATTTCTTTTGTTGTGGGCTCAGTTTCAAGAGGTTCGATTACATATTCCGAGTTAGTTTTTTCCATTGCTGTTGGCTGAAGCAATTCAATTTTTTCTTCTTCTTTCGGCAAAGTTATGAAACTCTCGGCTTCTGCCTCTTCTGAAAAAGTTGGCTGTCGAATAGATAGCTCTGCTGTGCATTCTTGTGTTTGAACTGTTGCCGCAGCAATGCTTTCTTGTGGCAAAATATCATACGTTACTTCAGCTGGATGCAATTCTTCCGTTGTCATTTTAGTGTCAACATCTTCCACTGAAACTCCTGGATGAGTTTCTTCCGTAACTGTTGGCTGAATCAATTCAACAACCTTTTCATCTTCTTTCAGCAGAATGATTGAACTCTCGGCCTCTGCTTCTTGTGGAGAAGTCGGCTGCTGAATAAATAGGTCTGCTGCGCATTCCCCAGTTTTCACTGTACCTGTAGCAATGCTTTCTTTTAGAAAAATATCATACAATACTTCAGTCGGGTGCATTTCTTCTGTTGTGGGCTCAGTTTCAAAAGATTCAAGAAGCTCGACTGCATCTTCTGCGCTAGTTTCTTTGATAGGCCTAACTATTGGCTGAAGCAATTCAGCAATTTTGTCTTCTTCTTTCGACAAAATAATGGAATTTTCGGATTCTAATACTTCTGGAGTGGTTGGTTGCTGAATAGTGAGATCTGCCACATCTTTTTCTTTTTGAACAATTTCTACTTCAGCGCTTACTTCTGGCAAAATTTCATATGAAACTTCAGTAGGATGAGCCTCCTCTGCTGTCGGTTTTGTCGAAAGATTTTCAACTGAGTCTTCCTGGATAGTTTCTTCTGTTGCTGTTGTTTGAAGCAACTCGATTGTCTCTTCTTCTTTTGGTAGCATAATGGAACCTTCGGCCTCTGCTTCTTCAAGAATGGTTGGTTGCTGAATAGTGAGACCAGCCATACCTTTTTCTCTTTGAACAATTTCTACTTCAGTGCTTTTTTCTGGCGAAATATCACACGCAACTTCAGCAGAATGCGCCTTCTGCGTCGGCTGTTTAATAACAATACTTTCTGCTGAATCTTCTGGGTTAGTTTCATCTGCTATTGTCGGTTGAAGCAATTCGATTTTCTCCTCTTCTTTCGGCAGTGTAATGAAACTTTTGGCCTCGGCCTCTTCCAGAGAAGTCAGTTGCTGAACAGCGAAATCTGCTGCACATTCTTCCGTCTTAATACCCTCTGCAGTAATGCTTTCCTTTGGTAGCATATCATCATACATCACTTCAGGTGTACGCGTTTCCTCAGCTGTCGCTTCCGTTACAGAATCATTCACTGAATATTCCAGATGAGTTTCTTCCGTAACTGTTGGCTGAAGCAATTCAACAACTTTCTCTTCTTCCTTCGGCAGAACAACGGAACTTTCGGCTTCTGTTTCTTCTGAAATAGCTGGCTGCTGAACAGTAATTTCTGCTAGGCTTTCTTCAGCCTTCACCGTTTCTGTCTCAACGCTTACCTGTGGTAAAATGTCATACGATACCTCAGCTGTATGTATTTCTTCCGTTGTCGCTTTTGTCCCAACACTTTCCACTGTACCTTCTACTTCAGTTTCCTCTGTAATTACGGCTTCAAGCAACTTGACTTTTTCCTTTTCTTTCGGCAGATCAATTAAACCTTCGGTTACTACCGCTTCTGGACTGATCGGTTGCTGCGCAGAAAGGTCTGATGCATATTCTTTGGCTTTAACTGTTTCTACCGCAACACTTTCTTTCGGCAAAATATCACACGCTGCTTCCGTGGGGCGCATTTCTTCTTTTGTGGGCTCAGTTTCAACAGATTCGGCTGCATCTTCGGCGTTTGTTTCTTCTGTAACCGTTGCTTGTAGCAATTCCAGTTTTTTCTCTGCTTTCGGCGGAATGATTGAACTTTTGGCCTCTGCCAATTCTGGAGTGGTCGGCTGTTGAATAGATAAGTCTGCTACACATTCCTCAGTCTTTGTTATTCCGGTACTAAGGCTTTCTTTTGGTAAGATATCATAAGCCATTTCTGCAGGATGCATTTCTTCTGTTGTTGTCTCAGTTGTAAGACTTTCTACTGATTCTTTTGGGTGTGTTTCTTCTATAACTACTTCTTGAAGCAACTCGATCTTCTCGTCTTCTTTCGGCAGTATGATAAAGCTTTCTGCTTCCAACACTTCTGATAAAGTTGGCTGATGAATAGGGAGGTCTACTATGCATTCTTCAGTTTTTGCTGTTTCCATGGCAACGCTTTCTTTTGGTAAAATGTCGTAGGACTCTTCCGTTGGACGCATTTCTTTCATTCTCATATCCGCCTCAAGATTTTCCATCAAATCTTCCAGATTGGTTTCTTCTGCAACTATCGGCTGAAGCAACTTAACAGCTTTTCCCTCTTCTTTCGGTTGGTCAACGAAACTTTCGGCCTCTGCTACTTCTGCGAAGGTTGGCTGTTGAATAAAGATCTCCGTGGTGCTTTCTTGAACGAGTTCTTTTGGTGCAAAATCCGTTGTTTCTTCCGCCTCTGAAATACGTTCATTACAAGTTTCGTGCAACAAACAGACAGACAGTCATAAGTCATAATGTCAGCGAGTCTGAACAACGACGTTTACGCACTCTAATTATACACGCATTAAATATAAAAAAAATATTCATAAATCTTTTTTATTGGTTACAAAAAAATAAAATAACCAAAAATGACAAAAACAACACAACAGCATATTACATGTATAAAAAAAGTAGAGTAAAAAAATAGTTATTACGAAGTTTAACTGCTCCCTCGTTACAAAGAAAAAAGCTACAAAAGTAAGCGACGGTAACAAAAAACACAATGTCACAATGGTAAGCATGATCACATAACATTAAGCGTAAAAACAAGATAAAATTCTCCTCCAGTTGACTGCCTGTAAAAAATGCCAGCTCTCCGATGTAATCTACATAAACAAAACGCCATTGCGCAGATATCGGCGACCGACGCACGTGCATACAAAAACGTATGATAAGACATTTCCTTTCCCAAATTTATCACACAAAAATTGTTGTCTGCACACTTGCACTACGCTTAATTTAATTTTACCTACCTCTAATATCTAAACTTACCACGACCGAAATGCAATCACACATCAATGTAAAACACTGTAAAATACATGAAAAAGCTTATACAACATACAACAACAGTATACTACGAAAGACTGCAACAAAGTCAAGAATTACACAGTTCAAAATACCTGCATAGCTTCATAACACTATATTAAAAACGTATACGCCTACACCATAGATAAAAAAAATGTGCACGATTCTATGTTAAATCCAAAACTGCTATATATCTAACAAAATTATGTGCAAAACAAAAACCACAAACCACAGTGCATTGTGCACAAGTAAGAAAATAAGAAAACCTCAATGTGCCGTAGAATAATAATTGTGCGAAATGCGGTTACCTTCGACGTGGAGTTTACAAGAAGACACGGCGTCACCGAAGGAACATTGATATTCTGCCTCGTCGTCGAGCGTCAAATCACGAATCACCAGTCGATGAATCGCCCCTTCGCGCACCACTTCGTACTTCTTTCCGTCCGGTTTGATCGGGGTTCCATTTTTCTTCCACGTCAGCTGGATGTCTTCGTTCGTGGACACGGTACACGCCAAGTTGACTTCTTGACCGGTCAGTGCGTCCGTGTCTTTCAGACCTTCCACGAACTTGAACGGCAACGCTGGACACCAGAACAATAAACCACAACCGTTAGCAAACAACAAAAATTAAATTGATGTATATGGAACGTAACAATTGTAAAACAATAATCCAGTTGGCCTAACAAAATGCTGCTTTGCGTATAAAACTTTTAGGTAAAATTGTTTCAGCGCAAACGGTTAAGCCTATTACTACTCATTTCGCCGTATCGTGGTCTGTCGTCTGTCATAGTTGCGCACCCTGCCTAAAACGCTTAACGAATTAACATGCTATTTGCAGAATCTAATGGCGTGTTAGTTGGGGGTCCCTGAACCCTTAATAGAAGAGAAGACTTGGTGCTTGAACAACAGCCAAAACTTGCACTTGCCTACTTATGATTCACCAGGGGCCAGCATCGATCAGCGATTTATACCGAATTAGTTCTTTTTTAAATTTCTATTTCTTCTTTTGCATTCTGTAAGTTGTAGTGAACTAAGCATAATGACTAGCAATTCGTCACTCTACCTGTCTAGCTTTGCACATTTGTATGTCTTCATATTTCTATCCCAGTAAGCGGTTAATAAATAACAAATGAAAAATACAAATTTGTGTTAATAATGAGGCAGTGGCTTAGCACAGTGGCTAACACGTAACAGTTGCCTCTGATCGACGAAGTTACATTGGGGCTCGGTCAGTTATTGGATGGGTCAACATCGGCAGAATGGTAAACCATCTCGGTATGTAACCATGCAGTCGCCCAGGTCAACTCAGCCTGGCCATCCCTCCGTGGATACGTGCAGAGCATACCAGCGAAAACTAGGACGTAAACAGACAATTTTGCAATTTGCTGTGTTGTAATTATCTGTCTATCGCCAATGGTAGTTGACCGTCAAGAAGCAAAGAATTTGTTACTTACGACGCATGAGCCCCGTATCCGTGGTCTTGCAGTGTAAACTGGTGCCTGACTGAGGACTTAAAATGAAGATCAGCGCCGCCTTGTGATTTGGAACGGACTTTACACTTTTAACGAATAAATAATAACTCTTATTCATCATCATCAAGGAATAGCCACAAGCAGGCTGTAGTCCTCTATTTCCCTCCAAAATAGGTGACTCTAATTGGGTGTTTACTGTTTACACGATCTAGCGAACGTCCAGCAAACTTCCAGCAAATATATTCAAAATACACGTGCTATGCTGGACGTTTGCTGGACGTTTGCTGGATCGTGTAAACACCCTATAACACGAATACGAACATAAAACTAAACTAATAAAGATCTGCGATCACTTACGTTGTACGATGAGTTTTGCGGTGCAAGTCTGATCCCGGAACACGGCCTTGACCTCGGCCTCGTCCGCCGGTTTGGCCACATTGATGGCCAGCCGGTGCGTGAACTCGTCGGCCAGTATCTGATACTTGGGACCGGGGACCACCTCCGTCCCGGCGACAAACCACGTGACTGGCACGTTCTTGTGACTGACACAGCATTCGAAGATGGCGTTCTCGCGCTCCGTGACTTTGACGTCTTCCAACGGCTTTGTAAACTCGAACTGTTCGTAGTACAATCATATGGCTTTCACGGTTAAATCCATCAATAATGACCAGAATTTTTTTGTATTTTTGACGTTTCGACTTCCATCGGAAGACTTCATCAGAAGAACGAAAAAAACAGTAAGTGCTGCAGGCCTACAGTGTGCCAAGAATCGGATGAAGAAATGTTTTCATTCTTCTGATAAAGACTTCTGGTGGAAGTCCAATAATCAAAAGTATAAAACTTTTTTGATTATTATTAATGAGTTTAGCCGTGAAAGTACAATCGACCATTGACGTTAAAACGTTTTTACGTGTTTTTTTATTCTTGCCACGTTTTTTTACGTTTTAAACGTCTTAAAATTTTTTCAACTTCTTCTGAAAACGTGCATTGAATATCCCATTAAGAACTTCGAGAAGCATTTTTAAGCCACAGAAACGAATTAATAAGACAGAGTGGTGGTAGTCTGGTGTTATGGCCTTAATTTTAAAATTATGTAAAGTTCTCTTTCTCTAAAGTATATAGTTTCAAGTATAATGCACCTAAAGCATTAGGCATTAAGCTTGATGTTGAACAGATCATGGCCAACGTTTTTATTCAACATTTTAAAACGATTTTTCATTCGATTTATGTTTTTTTACGTTTTTTAACGTTTTGTTATTTTTTTCTGAGACGTTTTTACATCTATGCATTCGACCAAATGAACCTATTTGTTGACAACGCTATGAATGGCAAGTTATCAAACTGCTAAATTGTGAGTGATAATCCCTTTCGCCTCGATCTTTTCTTCCCCGTCCCCTTCCTTCCCCTTGTTCATTCCGTTTTCACTTTGCTTTTCCTCCCTTCTATTGCCTTAGGACCCTCTAAATCCAGCTAAAAAAATTCGGGGCAGTTGTAGTTGTACTGCTGAAATATTGTTTCTCGTGCTAGTGCACGTATTAACGTGACTTTAAATAGCCTAGGCCCCTACCTTTGCCTTGCCGATCGCCAGTTTGCTTTCGTCTTCGGCGACTTCGGCCTCGACTTTCGGCAGTTTCTTGTATTTCTCGGCATCCTCGGGTTCCTCGGGCACTGGCTCCGGCATTTCTTTCACCGGCTTCTCGACGGCTTCCATCTCCGGACGCTCTCTCTTTTCGACCTCGATCGTCTTTTTCTCTCGCTCCTCCTGCCGTACAGAATATTCGTAATAATGGCGTAATTTATCGACTTAATTGTAGTCTATAGTTCATGTTCTTCGCATTGTGCACTTGCGGCTCGCCATCTGTAATATTAAAGAAACATTTTGAATTGATTTTCATGTATAATAGGACTTAAAAGGCTGCAATAACCTGCATATAGCCCTAGCTTTTGCTAATCACAGGCTGAACGGTAGTTCAAGCCCTGTGTTAACGACGACTTATCTTTCCTATGCGAAAGTCACAAATTCGACCCCAACAGAATCAAAATCCCCGGCCCGATTGAGATATAATTTGACGCGGTTGATTACGTCGGCGAGAGAACCCATCATACAGAATTTTATGTAAATCCATCCAAAGCGGAGCTTCTCGGCAAATGGGTGATCGGTACTTCAAAGTGTTTTTTTCTGGTACTTGCGGACAGAATTGAACGGTGATGTAATGATATCTTTTGTAGCACTCGACGAGTGCAGTTCACTGGTGAAATACGAAACCGGTCTAAATAAGTGTAATTGTACCCTAAAACGTGTTTATCATACATGTAGCTGTCGCGCGTAAATATTCTCTTACTGTTTGCGCTCCTAATAACCCCTGCGTTACAGAGGAAAAACAAGGAAAGACTAGAGTAGTTTAACTCTCCCGTTGTACTGCAGAATTCAACATACAAAAAAACTCGCTTATTTGAAACCATTTTTTCCATCTTCGTAAGGGTGTTGGACCTGCGCCATGAATCGTCAGTCAAATTGGACAACAAGTAATACATAAATTTGCCCAGTATTTTTCACGCGAAAAAAAAACATTTAAAACAATGCACACTTGTTCATAACGTACTAATATTTTACTGTAAATACATTTTAAGATCTATATTGTATCGTTTTCTTTAATCTTAGGCACATAGCGTTTTATCCACAGTCGCCAGGTGGCGAAGCCAGTCTTGATCATCACAGGCGCGCGGTAGCGCAGCCCTGTGTTAATGGCGCCGGAATGCACATATCGCATCGATATGCTAAAATACACAGATAATCGGCAGTCTGGTTGAAGATGACGCATCTGGCAAACTTTTGCAATGTTTCTAACCATCTTCAGCCACGAAATAACGGTCAAACGAAACAATTTGTCTGCCGCAGCCGTCATTGCAAAGGTCAAGGTCGCGAAGTCGGAATTATCGTCATTCTGTTGAAAGCGACGAGTTTCCGAGTAGTAAAAACGAGTCGGAAGGTAAACCGAACGGAATTTCCGACTCGGAAACTCGTAGCCTACTTACGGTATTTACGACCACTACCGAACGCAGCATTAGTTTTTCAGATGTCGGGTTTCCGCAGTAGTCTTCCAATGATCATTAACGTAACAGTAACGGACGAATTTATCGTAAACGGTGTTGTTAAAAATTTTGCATTTTATCAGTGAAATTCATTCTTAACACAATCGCCTCCACTATTTTTAATTGGGCGCAAGCTGCACCCACCAGGTAGTCTATGAATATAAGCTCCTGGGCGTACGTACCAAGACGGACTGGCGTCGAGGTCCGAGCTGCGTCTGTGCGCTTTCCTCTGTCTCGACTTTTTTCAGCTGAACAACATCCTCGACGACTGGAGTCTCCTCGGTTTCGACCGTCACCTTCTTCAGCTGACCCCAGTCTACCTCCGTCTCCTCCGTCACTTTCTCTTTCATCGTCCTGCCAGCCATAGACGTAATGAACGTTTTCAGTTTTTTCAATGTTGTTACGTCTTTTGACGTTTTTGTTTATTTTCGCAACGTTTCTGGTTCGTTAAAAAATTCATCGAGAACTTCGAGAAGCACATTTGAAACCACAGAAACAAACTAGAAAAGCACTCGGAGAGCGCAGACCTCCGCCAAGCATACTGATTTGACACAACAATATTGTAGTCCCATTTAAAGCAATGTCAACGAAAATTTCAAAGTGATCCAGAAGCCAGGATTCCTTCCTGATCACCCCCAAAATTGAACCACTAGTAGTTTTTGCCATTCCCGACATTTCCTAAAAATTTCAGAAAGATCCTTCTATAACTTATTTCGTCATCTTGCTAAGACACAGACAGGCAAACAAACTCTGGCAAAAACATAACCTCCTTGGCGGAGGTATTTAATGGGCCACAGTGGTAATAGTTTAGTTAGTTGAAATAATCTAATGATACTTGGCCTTCTTCGCTGATAACTTTGACATAGTCAACTGCCAATTACAGGGCGTCGGCATGGCTTTTATCTTAACTTAACACTAATCTATCACAAAGTCATCTGCGTGTCTGTGTCTGGCTGCGTGAAACTCTGCTGACTTGTCAAAGTGACAGAAGCCAGGATCATAAAACCTTTATTGTCAGGTCCGCGAAGAACTCTGCTATATCTGTGAAAAGTGAGATTTTAGGCGGATTTAAAAACAAGAAGACTGTCATATGAGCGGATATGCAAAGGAAGAGATATGAATACGATACGATACGATAACAAGAAAGCTCAGCTGTCGCTATGGAAGACGTGCTACAGGTGTATGAGAGAAATCACAAGGAAAACTCTGATAACAGAGTTCTAACTTACGTTTTCTACTGCTCGACTGTTATGGTAACATAAATGTACAAAACATCAGTTTATACACTTGTTAATGGCAACATTTAAGGACTTGCACATCGAAAACAGCAAAAATTACAAAAGGCGATATTGCCCGCATCACACTGACTGTGTGTCAATGTGCTG
>Ga0209454_1002660_pt1 | contig 12293 bp, 7 predicted proteins | sample WorMetHERISLAND1_2_FD_187400 | JGI IMG/M metagenome (GOLD analysis project Ga0209454, IMG submission 187400) | Marine gutless worms symbiont microbial communities from Max Planck institute for Marine Microbiology, Germany - Olavius geniculatus... | ecosystem: Host-associated > Annelida >...
ACGACGAAATGGATGGAGATAGACTACGATTACCTGCGAACAGGAACTGCTATAGGCTTTCGCGCGTCTCGTGAGCTTTGCTCAAATTACTTGTTTCTTGTTTTTTTTACAGTAATGCACAATCCTCAGAGTAACGCACAGAGTTGAGTAATAAGGTGCATTTAAGATATACACATGATTCATCATTGAGTGCCTAGATCTTGAGTCGAACCAAGTCATGTGGTTTCGAAGTGATAACTTTTACATCCAGATGCCTTTCCTGATGCCCAGCTAACAGCATCAAAATACTGTAAGCAGAACAGAAGGGTGAAGTGCAGTTTATTCTATTACTTACTGACATTGAGCAGCTGTTATAGTGACATTCATGGACTTGTGCACCATGAATTTACTGCATTTTGTTGTTTTAAAATAATTGTTACCATATCTTCGTAACGACTCAATCTAGCTATTCATGTGTCATCTCAGCACTGTGCATTTGTGTAATAGAAAATTTCTTGCCATGACTTAAAGGATCATAGTAGTATCTTGGTTCTCATTTGTAATTGTTACATGTGTTGTAGTTAGTAGTTACATGATATACAGTGTTAGTACAAAAAGATATGAGGTATGAATGAAGAGTCCATCACCTACGAGCCAGCGTTTAGTAGTATCAACACTGTTAATTCAACGGCCTCTCATTTGTAGTAGTATGATGTGGTTCTCATGTGTGGTAGTTATGTTTAGTAGTTACATGTGTGGTAGATACACGATATACAGTGCTGGTGCAAAAAGATTTGAGGTACCATCAAAGATTGCATCATGTTGTAGTATCAGCAGCTTCATGTACATTTCTAGTAGTATCCTGGATCTTGTGTGTAGTAATTACGTGACTGTGTGCAGATATACGATGCCAGTGCAAAAAGATACGAGGTGCCAATAAAAACGCCTCCACCTACGAGCAAGCGTGCTTCTGACGTGGAATATGATGTCAAGTTCAGACAAGGTCTATTTGGTTTCACCGTCACCAGAAAATCTTCCGGAGCCATTCTGTGAGTATCTATGTACACTGGTTTACTCTAGCTTAGTTCAGTTTAAGTCACCTTGCTTGGTAATCTAACGGTAGCGTGTCGGACTAGTGATCACAAGGTCGCTGGTTCTACTCCTGCCCAGTTCACTGCTAGGTAACAACCCTGGACAAGTTGTTCATGCACATGTGCTTCTGTCACCAAGCAGTATAATTTGGTATCGGTTTCACTGCTGGGATGTAAACAGGCACACCACGCGATACACTGGCCCCGTATCCGTGGTCTCGAAGTGTAAAAACTGGTGTCTGGCTGAAGGCCTTAGGAAACGGAGGTCAGCGCCACCCTATGGGCCATAAGGCTCGGGAAGGACTTTACGTTTTTTTTAATCACTGGGAAGGTAATGACAGTATATGGGAGTGGGAGGTCTGATTTATCGCCTGTATACTTGAGTTGTGTCTGCACTCGCTGCTGGCTTGGGACCTTGGAAACGGAGATGAGCATCACTCGCATCGGTCGCGGAGCTGTGGCAGAGTGCTTTTCACTATCTGTGCAGAAGAAAAAAATATTTGATTTTTTTAACCGGTTACAGTTTTTCTGTTTCTGTTTATTGCAGCTTTAGCAGAAGCGCAAAGTTATAATGGGTTTGCGTGAGGTTTTCAAGTGTATCTGCTTGAAAACTGGATCAGTTAGGCCAAAACCTGGCTTTTTGGCAACAGTGATGAAAACAGTTTATAGAACAGCCAGTATTTCAGTAAGTAAACAAATTACTGTGCGAATAGTTTATAGTGTGCAGAATTGCTTGTACTCGAGAATGTTACAAGTGTAATGAACATGACTGTAAAATGTCAGTTTATACTAAGTAACATTTTTTGTTGTTATTATTTGTTTTCGTGTTCAGTTTTGACACGGCTTCGGTGGCTGGGCCACTGATCTTCGCCGACCAGTTCATAGAGATTTCATCGCGCCTGGACACGGGACTTATCTATGGTCTGGGAGAACATAGAACGAGATTGCTTCACAATGCGTCGGCGATGTGGCAGCAGTATGTCATGTGGGCTAGAGACCAGCCGCCAACTGTGAGTAACAATTAGCAATGGCTTATTGTAACATTTAAGAGTAATTAATTAGAATTATCCATTTGAAAACGATTATAAAATAATTAGCATTCTTCCACTAATTAATTAGAATTGAATTATGCTAATTAATTGCATTACACTGTTTTTGTCTCTCAGTATCAGTGGTGGGTTCTATTGGGTTTTATTAGATTTTGTCAGGTTTTGGGTATTTTTTTGGGGTTTTTAGATTTTTGTAAAAAGGCCAGACCTGGTGGATTTTGGGATTTCTGTGGGTTTTCAGTTATTGCAGTGGACACTGTTAAGTAGATACAGTCCACATCAAATAAATGTGAGTCACAGAAGTTTTATTGTTAGTTCTATCATTAAGTTCACAAATTTGTAGATTTTTTAAATGTTTCAGAAACTTAGAAATAATAAAATATTACATTATTTTGTAACACAAGAAACTAAGAAGATTGAGTTAAGTTTGGAGTAAATTTTTAGCAGGTTTTTAGGTTGGCTTACACCTCCTCCTCCCAAAAATGCACTTATTTTTTGGAGTATCTGCCTCAATGTCTTAATTGTGTATTAATTAGAATTAGCGATTTAGATTAGGTTACAGTTAGAAAATTTATAATTAGCATTTTCCCCTCCACTGATTGATTAGAATTAGATTATGCTAATCAATTGCTATACACACTACCTCCACACCGTCTACAGTACACTGTTTTATATCCTGTCTAATTGCCTGTCCTTTCACTGGATTATGGAAAAAATCATGATCAGATTTTGTTTTGCAAAGGGGTGGCGGGGGCATTCTCCTGGGGATGTATTTCAGGATTGGTGATGATGATGTTTTCATTTGTTACAGGGCTGCAGCAGTTTTTAACGATTAATTAATCAATTATTTATTAACAAAAACTAATCAACTAAATTTTTTAATTAGATAAAATTGGATTGAAATTTTGGAGTTTTAACAGCCTAAAATGATCCGATTTTATGTTGCATAGGACATGTCATCAGAAATCACTTTTACAGTGTCAGTTTAACAGTCTGCACTTTGTAGGCTTACTTTTTTAGCCGACCATACTTCAATGTGTTGTCATGGTTGTCGTCCATCTGTCTGTCGTTCGTCTGTCACCGATGTATTGTGGCTAAATGGTGTGAGATGGGGCCTAGGTTGCTAAAAATATTGATCATTGATAGGAAGTCGCATATTGACTTTCAGATGACATGAAAATTATCGACCTTGGATGATCTTGAAGCTCACTGACATCTAGTATGGTCGGCTATCCTAGCGAGAGTTGGGCTTCCGTTGACTTTACTTCAGCTTGCAAAATATAACTACAACCAGTAGTTGAATTCTGCAGTTTTTGTGGTCTTTCTTGACCGCAAAAATTTATGGAAATTTGTCGAGTAATTTTTGGAAATTAGTGGATTACAGAATTTTTATCGGTTGCAACCTTAATTTATTACAGTTATATTTGGAATTTTTGTACAACTGTTTTTTGTTTAGGGTAATACCAATCTCTATGGTACTCACCCATTCTATTTGTCAATGGAGAAGAATGGTCTATCCCACGGTGTGTTTCTGCTAAACAGCAATGCCATGGGTATGTTTCAGTGACATTTGCTGCATGCTATTTGACTATTGGCGATTTAACCTTAAACATTTAACATTTAGAAATAAGACTTGTCATCCAGGCTGTATAAAATTTGTCTGTGCATATATGTGTGTATGTCTGTATTACAGAAGTGGAACTGCAGCCGTTGCCAGCTATAACCTATCGTACCATCGGCGGCGTACTCGACATGTATATATTCCTTGGCCCGAAGCCCGACGACGTCATCGACCAATACACAGCCGTGATTGGTCGGCCGGTAATGCCGCCCTATTGGTCGCTCGGCTTCCATCTGTGCAAATACGGCTACAACAGCGCCGATACTCTGAAGAAGGTCATCGCTCGCAACCGACAGCTTGGCATTCCATATGTAAGTTGACCACCGATTCTGCCCATGTGTTTTTTTGTTAGGCCGTCCGTACACAGTAATGAGAGGCCTTATTTTTTCGCTTTGCTTTTTCTACTTTTTAATTTGTTACAAATTTTTATTCTTTATTGTTTAATTTTGCTTCAAAATTGGACAGCAGACCAAGACCAAAATTGGGAGAAGGACGACCCTCACCTGGAAGAAATTGAAACCAAATTTCAGTGAAATCCGTTGAGGGTTTTTGGGGGGAGGAGCATTTTGCCACATTTATAATCAATTCGTTTCCTGGCAAATCGGCAGTTGTGGACAAATGCAATTGGACTTACAATGTCAGGCAGTCTCACGTTGTCTTCTGCTTCAAATTTCTAATGGTATTTATTGTACATTATTTGTTTCTCGTGTGGTTAAGTGATTTGTTCCATGTTCAAAAGGGGGCAGCACCAGTGGCTCAGTTGGGTTAGTGGAGTAAGCAGCGTTTTTCTCTGACAGCTGATTTTTCGATTTTTTCGAGTAATTGGTTGGCTGAATTGATACTAGACTGACGGACGGACTAACTGACGTTATGGAAATTTGATATGGTGTCACTGCTAGGCAGAGCTTATGAATCGCAAATTTCGTCTTGCAAATGATTGGCCAGCCTTGAGTGCTTGCTGGGCCATCTAGCCAGCCACCATGTTTCACTCTATTTGCATTGTTTTTATTTGCACTGGCAACTGGTAACGCTTCTGTTTAATCGGTGGAATTCACTGGTGAAAAACAGCGATGCACAAAAAGCAAAACATGTCATACAGGTTCTGCATGACTTTATGTCCTGCTTATAAACTACTGGTTGTCAGTCTTTTTAGGCTAGTGGCCCATGACAAGCCCTTCACCCTCCTATTGTCCCTTGTCTTTCAATGAAAAGCAGTTGGATTTTATTTACCATTCTGTTTGTAAGTGCGAAAAAAGCAACATAATCTCGTAATAAGTCGATGTTATACCACTGTTTCTACAAGTTAAGTTTTCCAAAATGCTGTGAGCTTACCCAGAGGGATCGACAGCAAAGCTTTAGCCACAAACATATTTCGGGGGCATGAAACAGCCATGAAATTGCATGTAGCAGACCTGTATAAATAAGTCGACGTCATTACCAGATTTAACATAAACTCGCAGTAAAAGCACGCTTGGGAATCCATATTGGGCCTTGCTTGTGCCCCTATATGGCTCACTTGGGGGCCATGGCCCCCCAGTTGACAAAATCTGTTATGGACCCTGATGCTAGGTGGTTATTGTGCCAAACGCAGGATGTGCAGTGGAGTGATATTGACTACATGAAGCTTCATCTGGACTGGACATACGATGCAGATGGCAATTTTCCCAGTCTGCCGGACATTGTCAATGACCTCCACAATAACAACCAGAAATACGTCATCATTGTGGTCAGTCACTGTCTTCTGTTTTTCTCTCTATTATACAGTGATGTCTTATGTAGGTGCAAGTGTCTAGTGGTTGGTGTCAACTCGCAACTTTCAGGCTGCGGTTTGATTCTCACTGCCAGTCATTTGCAAGCAACTTTGAGCAAGTTGCTAACCTACTGTGTGCTCCGGCCAACTCAGCCTTTTGCCCTTTGTGAGATGGGAAATTTGTAGCTTATGGGCTATGGGGTGAAGGCCTAGTGTGGCTGATTGGGGTGGTGGTATGTCTGGTAGCTGCAAACCATGGGTCCAGTTGTTTATTCATGTGGGCAATGGATGGCCGCATACTGCGCTGCGGTATCATTAGCTCATGCCACTTCCAAGATTGTAAAGTGCTTCTGGTCTTGAGTCCGTCTCATGTAAGAAGTGCTATAGCAAGTACTGGACTTTACCTTTTCTTTACTTTTATGTTATAAAGCTAGTGGGAGAGGGGGGCAGGATATTGCAATTTTTTGACAGATACGATACGACACTGTGAGAATTTCCACTTGAAAACTTATGCACAAGAATCATGTCTTGTGGTTGACGCAGGACAATTTGTCAGATGTCATGCAAAATTTCTGAAATTTGAGAACACCCGGCAATCTGAACAGCATGTGTGAGTGACTGTATTTCTGACACAACGTGGATGTGTACAGGACCCAGGAATTGGCAACATGTTCCCGGGAAAATACGCACCTTATGATGACGGAATGAAGGAGGATATCTTCATTCACAATGCAACCGGAGGTGTCCTAGTCGGCCAGGTATCACCGACAACTGACTGTTTGCTACACCTTTGTCTTTTTTCTCTCTTTTTATCCCGGGCTCAAAGTGGGAAAAAATAAGTGCCGGTATGGTAGCTTTGCCTTCCTTTCCTTTGTCCCCTCAAGCTAGCGTTATTTTGGCCACTGATCGATGCAAACATCAGTGACCAGTTGCCTAAATCTCACAAAATGGCCTGCAGAGCTTACTGTTATGACTTTTCTCAGAAAAAAGTGCTGGCATGCTTTCCAGGTGGCCAAGAAAGTGCCAGTATGTCATATCGGTCTATACTGTCGCACTTCAAGCCCTTCTTTTTATTATCATGAAAATTATGACGAGGCTGCTATTAGACGTCTCTGTTTGACTATGTCTTGCTCTGTATTTATTGTTTACTCAAATTATGTTTTCTGTGTCCAGGTCTTCCTTTTTATCTTCTACACGGTGTGGACCCCTTTTTGTTTTTTTTAGCTGACACTGCTGCTCGGAACCAACTTCCGGAAACTGCGTGCTGGTTGCAGATGCAAACGCTCTTTAAGAAACTTTTAAAACATTTTCATTTGCAGAATCATAAACTGTTGTTGAGCTTGTTAAGTCTGCTGTTCTGGGAGTAAGTGGAGGTTGTTGATTATGATGATGATGATGTAGTCACGTGTATGTGCGACTTATGCGTAGGTTTGGCCAGGAACGACGGTGTTTCCAGACTTCACGAATCCCAAGACAACCGATTGGTGGTACAACCAGGCCAAGCAGTTCCATGACGTCATACCCTTCGATGGCCTCTGGACTGTAAGATAAGATTTTTTTTTGTAATTTGTACATTATCCTCAAGTTTTGTCTTAGCTTTCAGGCACATTATTGTATGCCACTGGTCATTCTCGTACGTGGTTATGTTCGATTGATTAATTGGTAGATTGATCTGAATGCTAATACCATGTGTTAACTTTTTCATTTATTTATTCAACTGATTGCTGATCTCAAAGCTTTTCTACAAATTTTATTTGAAACTGATTTTCAGAGTTACTGATTTCTGAGCAATTTTTCAGTTACTGGTTAGAATGTTTTTTGTGATATTTACACTGTGGAAATGACTAACCGTTATGTGCATGGCTTTACACCCAGTGCAATGGCATGAAATTTTACTAGAGGCAAGTGTAACAAATTTTAAGGGTGCTTTGGTCTCCAGGGTGAAATATATTATTTGCATACACGATTGGACCACCCTATTACAGATTTTAGGTGAAACTGATTTTCAGAATTACTGATTTCAATCTACTGACTAATTTATCTATAAATCTACAGGATCAACATTTTGAGTCCCTCTAATCTCAGTCAGAAGTGCGAACCGTGGAAACCCAAGTTTTTGGTTTTCAGAATGTAACATTGATTCCGTTTGTTTTTTAAAAAAAATTTTAATGGATTCTGCACACCTCTAATTGTCTGACAATGCCTTGAACAGTGGATCAGTGTGATTGGTTGAGACTTGGTTGTTACACTGTTTGTGATTAGTTGATGGTATAATTGTTAACATGATATTTTATGCTGGTTGTGATTGGCTGCCAGGACATGAACGAACCATCAAACTTTGTGACTGGATCAACTTCTGGCTGCCCTGATGACAAATGGGATAATCCACCATATCAACCTCGTAAGCATGCAGTAATAATTGATATAATGATAACTTTAATCCTTCTATGCCTAAGCATTTTCAGCAGCCTTCCCAGCCTAAGAGGCCACCGATAGTTGCAATTTGCTTGATATTTTGCGGCATTTTATACGTCACTTAAATGGATTTTAACTGAACTGTCTGCTGTAAATTTTTTGTAAGATAGTAAGTAAGTAAGTATAACATTAATTTATATAGTGCGTAAGGTTAAAACTAACTGTGTTTGTCTCCTGTCTGAAGCTAAAATATATTTTAAGTATTTTTATTGCAGAAACGGTTTAACTGGTCAGATAAACAACAAATAAACATAAAAACTGAGAAAAATGCCAATTATTATAGTTAATTATACTGGGGAGCTAATTTATCGGTATTATCCAATATATTCCAGGATCTGAAAACCTGACGTGTCAAGGGTAAGGCAAGGTAGTGTGTAATATGTCAGAAAACGCTTTCGATGCTTTGGAAGATAAACAAAATATATTGGTGGTGTCAGCGCGAGACAAAAAATAATTTTTAACAAACTGCAGGAGGGGGTCATTTTGGCATAGGAGAGTTAAATTTGGGGCAGAGCCTATCATGAGGCTGCCAAGCACCATAAGTCCAAGTGGGAGAGAAATTCCCCTCATAGCAACATCACGTGGCTTGAGTGCAGTCGTGTTAGACTAGACAGCACGTGCTCTTAGTGCGGATTTAGGAAATACCGCAAAGTCCTGGTTTGTGGCTGCTGATTCATTAAGCTGTCGATTGCAAATGTGGTAGAATGTCCCTCCCTCCAAAACCCCTCATTTGATCTCACTGAAATTTTTACTTTGGTCTGACACACCCTGTATGCGTGAAACAGCCTCTGCTGTTTATTGGCACACCCTCTAAAAACCTGTATGTGCTGTTTACTGTTACACCCTGTATATGTGCTTATGTGCAGATGTGGTTGGGTGTCTACCCTGCAACACTGTGTGCCCGTCGGCCAAACAGTATCTGTCAACTCATTATAATCTACACAATCTATACGGCCTTACTGAAGCCATGGCCACTAATAAGTATATATCTCCATGTGTATGTATTTGCTTATAATCGGCATAAAGCTGTGTTTATTGAGAGTTACCTGGGGCCGAATTTTCGAAACTTTCCCAAGACATTTTCCAAAGATTGTCTTATGTCAGGTGATTTTGGAATCCCAAAGAAGTTTTTTTTTTCCTAATTTTTGACGGCTTTCTTTGCCTTTCCAAAGAATGTCTTCTTTTCTTATCTTTCTAAGCTAGTTCATCCAATTAGATCCGCTTATACCGAACATGTGACGAATCACTTCAGTTTCAAAACTTCTCAGAAAAACTTCTTATCTGAACATGTTGACGGGAGATGCAATTTACACACCACTTCATTGTTTAAGTTGACCAAACGTCAATTTGCTTTACTTTCTCATTGTTGATTTTACCACTGCGTCACGCACGTAACATATGACGTCACATATGACGTCTAAGCTAAATGTCAACGTTGCATAATTTTTTGGCAAATTTCGTTTTATTGCACAGCTTTCTACATGTAAGACAAGGTTAGTGCTTTCTTACATATTTGGCTAAATTCTTCCTAAGAAGTTTCCAAAGAAGTTACGAAAATTGTGCACCTTTTCTCAAAATCATTTTTGGAAGATCTTCTTAAATTCTTCCAAACTCATTTTCAAAATATGGTTCGAAAATCCGCATACTTTCTTTGGAAAAGAAGTCTTCCAAAGATCTTCCTAAGAAGTTTCGAAAATCTGGCTCCTGAACTGAACTGATCATGACACTGGTTGCACGACTCCGTTCATTCTCTGAGGTGTCCAAAGCAAGTTTATCTCTGTTGCCTTGTACAATTTTTATGCTCGGTTTTTGAAACGAGGGGTAAAACTCGGATTAGCTAGCCCGAGATTGAAGGGTTATCTCAGGGTCAAATCTTGGCTTGACTTTTTGCAGTTTTGCGAAGTTTGGGGCCGAAAAATCCTGTGTTGGGGAAATTTTTATGAGCAAAACACTAAAATTTTAAGCAGCCATCTCTGCTGTTGGAAATTTGGAACCGTCGCTCGGAATTAATTTGGAATGTTTGAACGTTGGAAAATTGCAACTTTTTGTTTTTAGTTTATCGCTTACAATGACACTGCTGACTGTGAAAGCTGTTAAGATGCCAAGAATTTGCTGTCAGGTAATGCGCTTCGTCTAATCAACGAAGTTACTTTACGTTGGGCCCGGTTAGTAATGAGATGGGTGACTGTCTGCGGGCAGGTAAATCATCTCGATACGAAACCAGCCAGTTAGGTCGACTCAGCCTTCTATCCTCCGTGGGATGGTAAAATGAGTATCAGCTTTTAGGCTGAGTAGTAATAAGTGGCGATGGTTAGTGTAGTACTTGTAGCTGCCTACAGGCAGATCTGAGGTTCAGATCGATCGGCCTGGTCCAAAGGCTGGCAGCTGCCTGGCGCTCATGCTGCTCTGGCCAGATGAACCGGGTGAACTCTCGCAGTGGCAGTTCAATGCTACGATGACAGCACCATAAACATTGTTGTGGCTATTACTATTGTTATCACTTCACATGGGCAGATGAAAGCTTGGTCAAAAAGATGGCTTTTCAGTTGGCGTAACTTTGAAACATCGTAAGTGCAGGAGGTGTTGATAATATTATTTAGATGTACCAGTAACGTAGTCAAAAAAAGGATAATTTTATAGCATCGTAGACAGCATATGCTACTGTGCAAAGGCACTGCAAAGTCGAATAATTGATATGGTGTTGATATATGCTGAGAATGATAGACATATTAAGACATTTATTAAGTCTTGAGATGCAAGAGTTAATTTTGTTATTTATAGAGCACTGGTTCGTATCCGCGGCACTCGTTCGTTTGTGGTGACGAGATCTTCTTATCCCAGTCTGGGTTATTACGGCTTTCACTGGACCGGTGACATTTCCTCCAACTGGGATGATCTCAGCTACTCCATTCCTGGTCAGCAGCTGCCAGTTTCTTTCTGTATGCTGTATTGCTGCAGGCTGGTTTATCACAGCCATTTCCCTATCCTGATTAACCGTGTCGATTGAACGGGTTTGCTAAAATTTACTTTGTACGATTGATTATAACCTGAAGGTCCACCGTCTCTCTGGAGGATAACATCGAAGATTATTATTTTATGTTAATTACATATGCACGCATATAATGGAGTTCTTACAATTCTGGGTTTAGCTTGTTTTTTGTATCTTATGTTTTGTGTTTCTGTAAAGGTTAAACTTACTGTTCCATTATTATATGTTTGTGTGCATTTTGCCTGAAAAGGCCGTCCCCGAAATGACCTATTCTATGTCGGGTGGGACGTTAAACCCTACTTACTCACTCACTTGAAGGTCCACATCAGACATGCGACAAAATCGCCCCACTTTATCGCGCAATCAATTTGCCTAGGCAACTGTCAAATTTTTATTGGCAAACAAATCGCCAAACAAATACGGTTTCCAGCATTACAGACAACGTCTGGGAAGTATAACTGTGGAATTTCCTGGCATAAACTCACTCAGCCTGCAGCTAAAAATAGACATAGGCTAGCTTGTTGTCTGCTATAGCCTTGAACCCTGTGTTCGAACGTAATTACAGCTCCATGTGCTAAGTTGTTACTGCAGTTATTGTTGATTACACGTTTAAAATGTGTTTTTAACATTCTATATTCTACAGGCGGGGCCCTTCAAATATCATGGGACCCGGGGTAACTTACCCTCTACTCTCCCTTTCGATGGCATGGGTGCGTTAATATATAGCGCGTTAATTATGTGGTAATGTGTTAAAAAAATTAACGCAGTACGTTAAATTGAAAAAAATTTTCGATTTGACAGCTCTAGTTACCTGTGAAGTAACCGACACGTAAATAGAAGTGCTTTGATTTAAACAAGCTACACCATTGTTGATGATGATGATGATGGTGGAATAGCTCAGTTGGTAGAATGCTGAGCCTTGTATCGAAAGGTCCCGGGTTCAAATCCTGTCAGGGTCGACACAGCCCTTAATCCGTCTTGGTCGATAAAATGAGTAGCACAACGTGCGGAGGTGATAGGGAGTCTCTGTTGAGGACTAAACCACCCAACAGAGATATATGCAATCTCGAGTTGTACTCCCTGGCTCACGGATATCGCAAAGGGATGAGCTCCTCTATAGTGTGGCTACCAGCCTTGTGCAGTATAAACCCTTTACCTTTACCTTAACCTTTTACATCGTTGTTAAATTGTTCACAGCTTGGGATGCACAGGTAGGAAGATTGTTAACGATGTAGTGAAATATTGTCGATTTATTTGCAAAGCATTCAGTTGTAAACCAAAACCCGAACTCATATTTGTACTCATTTTTACGTGAATGTGCCTAAGCGTGTGTTGTTGT
>Ga0209454_1002665_pt1 | contig 12285 bp, 10 predicted proteins | sample WorMetHERISLAND1_2_FD_187400 | JGI IMG/M metagenome (GOLD analysis project Ga0209454, IMG submission 187400) | Marine gutless worms symbiont microbial communities from Max Planck institute for Marine Microbiology, Germany - Olavius geniculatus... | ecosystem: Host-associated > Annelida >...
GTTTCCTAAATGCTGAGCAGTCGCGGAAAATTGTCAGAAAATTTTCTTCTTTTCGTCGCAAAAATTTGTGTTCTTCCGAAATTTCGAAATTTGTGGCTGCTAACAAACGGGTTCCCAGCCATTTAAGAGAAATTAAAAGGTAAAATTGAACTTTTGAACTCGGTCCGTAATCTCCGATGTCGGGAAATTTACAGCCGTTTCTACAGGTCGAAAAATAGCAACTTTCTGTTTGCCTATTTTTAATACACAGTGTCAACATAGCCTACATATACGTCACTGTCAGTCCCGTGGGTTCCTCAGAGGCTAGTCTACCAATACTTTGTTTAAACATATTTCTTAAACCAAGCAAAAACGTAAAGTCCTTTTTTAGCTATCCCAAAAGCTTTTGGGACGGCGTTGATCTCCGGTTTTTTAAGGCGCGTTTAAACTACAGAGCGAGCGGAATGAACCGAACTGGACTGAACTAAAATGCCAGTTCTTTAGCTTTGTACAGTTCAAATAAACCGGCATATCAGCTCAATGTAGTTCCGCGGTTTTGTAACGTGCCTTTAGTCTTCATCCAGACACTAGCTCATGGCCAATTATTCTCACCTACGACGCCGACGCGACACAACTCAACTCAGCTGTTCAGTTGAGTCGCGTCATAGATGTGAATGGCCATTACATTGTGAGACCACGGATACGGGAACTAGTGCCTGGTCGTCCGTTGTAAACTACACGATGGTCCAAACATATTATCTCCGTCCGAATTTGTGCCGTAACATAACGTCTGACGCCGAACGTTGACCGACGTTTAAAATTCTTGCACTGGCCTTCTCTGTGGTAATAGTTTACATAACTGTGAAATATTAGTGCAAATATTTTGCACATTAATATAATAACTACATGGCGATTGAAGCATGGTTAGCTGTTCAGTAGTCACTGTGTTGCAACTTTAGCTAAACTTTGGCTAAATGTGCCTGTGAAAGAATTTCGCACATTGGCCAGTATTTTGTGAAGTTACGAGTTACAAAACTTACATTCTTCCACCGTTGTAACTTATTCAGAATGTCGCTTTGTATTATAATTATGGTTGGCTAAATATTTAACACACACATTAGCAGTATTAGTAATTTACTGCATGCGGTTTTGTATAATAATGTATACAGATTAGTTTTATGATTTGTAATTTGTGGCGCAATATTTGTGTGTACTTGTGTACCTTTTGTGGAGCAGTTTTGTGTGCTAGGACTTTATGGAAACAGAACATCGTATTTTTTTTACAGAATATTGCATTGTCTATGCACTTTAGTTTGAAATAAAATGGGTTTATATATAGACACTGTTGATTGCATTTTGAATAGAAACAGGGTATACTAAGACAAGCTACGGTTTGGAAATGTAGTCAAAATGAGCAGAAGTCTGACAGCTGTTGGAAAAGATACAACTTGGCAACGGTATAATTATCAGCCTACCGTGAACTGTACAAGAACATCAACAAGTCGTGTTGCATACAAACAGCAGGCTAAAGCACTAATCGCTGCTTCGTACAATAGAGACTATTCTATTATTCTAACGCAGAAATTCACGAAATAAACGATGGAACGGGCAGTGTAGGCTTAGGCCTATAAAGAGTAGTTCTAACTTGTTCAGTTTCGATCTAACTCGTTTAGGTACATATCGTTGTGCCATGCGAAAACTCGCTGTGGCACGACGAAACGCGATGGCTTAGTCTAGGCCTGCTACTACTACTACTACTTCTATTTTTTTTTATTTTCAGAATTTATTTCGTGGAAAATTAATAAATACACGAATGCGTGATAAAAAATTTTTCTCTTCGATTTGTGCAGATTAAATCACTTCGTTCTCGATGATAAATAAACTTATCACGTAATTAAACCTACTTACAAAAAACTTTTAACGAGCGTCTTCTCGTTATTTTTTCTAGTTATTAGTTGGTAATTAAAAGTTTTAAACGATTGATTCGGCTTTTCTGTAATCGAGCGTGGTTGACCTTGATTCGTCCTTGGTGACGTCATAGATTTCGTCGTCGATGATCTCTTCCGTGCAGTCTTCTACTTCGTTCAGACTCAACTGGTGCTCGGGCGCCGCGGCCGCCATTATTACGTCATCGCTCACTGAGCCAGGAAATCCCGTTGGCGGCCTGTGGTGGTCGAACTCCCTGGCAATGACGTCATCATACTGGGGCGATGACGTCACTCACAGTGTAGGCGATGACGTCATCATGTTGGTATTCCTCGCTGACGTGGAACGCCAGCAGGCATGCACGCACGCGACGCAAAGATGCCCTCGTCGAGAATATGACGTCCGCGGGGTGCCCTGGTGGAGAATATGACGTCATAAGTAGCCCCGGCTGAAACTCCGCCCATCAACGGCGCAAACCAATAGATCTGTCATTCGCATTTTGCAATCGGCAAATTGAGAAAGAACATTTTCCCTGTTATGCCATTTTTTATGAATTATAGTTGAACTCAAAAATTATTCACGATTAAAATACAAAATTACGTATAATCTGCAATTCAACTTGTACATCAATTACATTTAAACATTTTAGTTTTTTATGTTTGAGAATAATGTATGAAAACAAAAAGACAAAAACACACAATCCCACAATCAGACAAATTAGATTTTAGTAGCCTAATAAAGCAGACTAATATGCAATAATATGCAATATAATACCCAGTGCGCAGTCCAGACGTTATTGACAAGCGCCGGTCCAAAGCTACGAGCGGTGTTAGCTCCGCCTCCTGTATACGGCATCTACAACGTTTTGCGCATGAATTTAAAAACTGCACTATAAAATAAAACTAACATTTCAAAGGTGTCAAACAATTGATCTTTTAATTGCGATAATTGCGCCTTCTTTAGTTGGACGTTAGGGCTATAATGAGATGGCTATGAAAACGAAAGGCAAAGCTACTTCAGAGTAATTTTCGATGCAGTTCTGGGTCAAAAAAGTTCTACTTCAAGTTGAAGGTGTCGATTTTTGTCGCGATTAATTCCCTACGTTAAACTGGCACGTTATTTTGTATTTGTTTGCTACCTCTTATGGTAAATGAAGATGTATATATAGGCTAACTCGACAATGCTGAAATATACTAATGTTGCGTTAATGCGAATATCGCTGAATATCGGTAAGCTTATAGCTTACAGCAAACAGCAGAACGCCTGTGTACGTGAGTCCAATGATGAATGGGTGCTCGCGATCCTTGACCTTGACCCTGACCTTGCCGTTGGCGCCATCCGACGACCTTGAACTCTTGTCATAGCAGGCGAATACGACGAAGACGAGGAAGAACGAGGCGAGAAACTCCACCGCGAACGCTTGGCTTTCGGTCACGTGACGACCCGGTATAGTGCATCCGGTCGGTGTTCCCCGGCTCGTGACGTCATCGCCCGCGGCGTTGGGATTCCCCCGGCCGTCCGGTGATGACGTCAGCGAAGGGACTTCCCCGAACATGAGTGCGACTGCGGCGCCGAGGACTGCCCCGGTGAGCTGAGCGGTGAGGTAGAGGGCGCCACGAGCGAAGCTGATACGACGTGTCGTCAGCATGGCGAGTGTAACGGCTGGGTTGATGTGCGCGTCACTGACCATACGGGCGCTGTAGATAGCCGCACTGTACGTTAGACCGAACGCCAACGATACCTGTATTACATTAACCATTACCGTATCCAACTTAGTGGCTGCATTATACAAATTCCCAGTGGCGAAACTGCTACTGTGGGCCTATATGAGTCGGCGAGGCAAGTGCGGGAGAAACATTTTTAGCCGACTGATATAGTGACACTCGGCCACTAATAGAAAGTTTGTATCATTCGGCTGTTTTCCAGTTCTACTTTAGACAGACATCAGGCTTGATTATGTTGATGTGACAGCGGAATGTTCACTTAAAAATAATGCTTTGAAAACGAAAAGTAGACCATTTAGGCAAACTTTCGTAATATTGCACAAAACTCGGCTTGTTTGTGGCAAATTTACTAGTTAATATGTGCTAAAAATTTCGTTTAAAATTATTATTTTGTTTCAAAGATATTAAAGTTTTTGTACTCAGGTGTTTTTATTGCTGCACACTGTATATCGTTACCTTGACAGTCCAAGCGTGTTCCCTGTGGTCGGTATCTGTCCAGGCGCCGCAACCGATCATCAGCAGAAACGCCGTGCCGACGAACTCCGAGACGACTGCTCGCCAGAAACTCACACGTTTAATGTCCTCCTGACTGCGTCCCATTCTGACGTCGTCTTGGGTCGACTGTGCACTGTGCGGCAAAAGAACGCACCAAAATACTTTTGTGCATAACTTCAAATACTAGAAATTAGTGCTCAGCGTCTTGGAAAAATTAGCCACACAGTACAATTCAATTTACTTACTTATTTAAAACGGTTGCCGCCGCCGTTTACTCAGCGTTTCAACAGACCAAAACGAATCTGATGTTATGCATTTTCACTGATGTACACCATTTTGCCGCGCGTCTGCATGGTCTCATTATATAGAGCGGTATAATAACAAACCAGTTTAGGCGACTAGACCTAGTCAATTTTTGTCTCACATCAATTGCTCGAACACAAAAGCGTGTGTATAGCTCTTAACAGAAAATTCTTCACAAAGCTACGGAGCGTCACTTGCCAGACAGGACGGTATACTCAATTTACTTATCCGAAGGGATGAAAAGCTAAGTTGATCTTGGTGTTGGATATGTGCCAAGACGGTTTGCCTATCCCCAGACAATCACTCATCTAGGCAGTAACCAGCTGATAGTGTCCCGACCGGAAATCAAACCCACGACTATTCGATCGTTAAGTCCGATTCCCAACAAGCCACCTGTAAGTCTAATATCGCCAGTGTAGCTGCTGAAGTCTTACTACATTTGGCAAATTATATAATTTATCGATTGATTGATTAATTAATTTTACAAAGATGAAAGTTAACTAAACATCATCAGCTGGCACATTTAGCTTTTGCTACTTCTCTGTATAGTCTGGATTTTCCCCTGTCTACTTTCTTTCACTTTCTTTCTATCAATCTCCCTTCCTGTGGCTTTTCGTGGCGTTATAATTCGACGAATACGTACCCGTAATTAAGCTTATTGCACGGCAGCGATTCAGCGTCAGTGATCGTTGGTCATTCTGTGTGAGTTAGCGTTCGCCAACGACAGGCCACCTACCTATCTATGCAACACACAGCAAACAGCTGCTGCACTGTCGACTTGATCAGACAACCAACAGTATAGTCTATAGTGAGTCTAGCTGTGAGTCTGTGATGCAGTCGCCTATTGTTCATCAGGGTGCTATAATGTGAGCGGCCAACAGCGAGCTTAACCCTCTTTAAAATACCAGATGCAGTACCGCGCTTATTTATATAAAATATAGTATGTTGACCTTGACCTTGACCTTGACCTTTATGTCGCAAAACGTTAATCGTTTCAGCAAAACTTGCACAGCTGTCAAGTTAATTAATGGTCGCACATGCGCGCGAACTACTTCTAAGCAAACTGCACAAAAAATTGCAGCGTCAAAAATCTGTCAGAAAATAGCCATCGATGAAACTAATACGGCTAACTTTGCATTTCTGCACGTTGTGTCTGAACCGAGAAAGGCTACCAATAGGAACTATAGACCAACTTTACAGTTTAACCTATTAGGCCTACAGCACTGGCCCAGTTTGTAACTTAAGAAAGCTGGCTCTTAACGGAACATCCAACAGACTTAGACCTGTCATATTCTATAATTAGCTAAACTGGGTTAAACCGTCGCCGGCTGTATGGATAGGATTTATAAGCTCCAATGCAGTGGACATTTTTTTCTGTGTGAAATGATGCTCGTCAAGATGCTGCCATTCGCCGACCCTTTCAATGGTTAATGCGACAAGACTGATCGATGAAGCACAACAGCGCTAACCTGACGATTCATGCACTGTGACTGCAGTGCTACGTTCTATATGGACCCGGGTGGGACGAAAGAGTAATTTAGTGCAGACTTCAGTGCTGTGTATAAGCTCCCCAATGTCATAATTATGAAATTACGTCCTGGCTTTTTAATCAAAAGTTTATAAAAGGATTATAATAACCAACGCAAGCAGTATTTCTTGGCAGAGTTAAACTTACGTCGATGCTTATTGCTCCTCGTATGCTATTTTTCTGACCCCCTTTTCCCAGCTACCCACTCTCGCGCTAGGCTATATAGGCTTACATAGATCGTCAACAATGGCATTAAAGACCGTGTAATGAAGGATAGAAAACGTCACACAATCCATAACAGCAGCTCTGCGCGGAACCCATGATGAGGATGCTAATCTCTGGGGATACGGTGGATATTAGCCTGTGCGGCTGAATGGACGGCTGAGTCTATAGAGCCAGGATTGGCAAGGGACTTCAGGCAAGGAGTGTCCGGGGACCGTATACAGCGTTCTGACACCATCAATACGCTCTCGCAATCTGTCTGACTCACCGCTAGCAAATTAAATGCATTGTACAACCGTCTGTTTTAAAACAAGTAATTTTTCGGTTTCGTCCCATCCACATACGACAAAGTTACTTTGTAGCAGCATAGACTATGCTCGCTATAATAATCAATGACTGTTTGATGCACACAATTCTTCAGCTATTAAATGCGATTTTTGCATCCTAGCTATGAGGCTCATAGCTAGGATGCAAAAATCGCATAGTATGAGCTACTGTTTTTTTCTGCCTGTAACCATCACCCACGGGCGCCGAATTACCGTATCCTATCGATCCTAGCGTTGATTGTAGCGTTCGATACAGCACCGTCAAAGTAGCATGTATGAGACTGTAGTCACTCTGGGAAATAGACGGTACGGTCGGCTTATCCTTGCGACAGCTAGGCTTCGTGTTTTTAAGCTCCAGCGATCACTTTTTTTGCTTTCTATGTCTCTCGTTAAAACATACGCCGTTATGACAAAAAACGAAAAACTTCAAACTGCCATGAATGCTGCAGGCAAACGTTAGTGTGTCAGTGCAGCAGCTGGCGCGTCAAGAAATCTTTTTCTTCCTGGTCTGACTGCTGCAGAATTTCGACTTCAAACTCCCAGAAAGACAGGACTGCATGGAAGTGTACGAACAGTGGGGCATGGTGGTGCCTTCTGACTAGTAAATGATTGTAAGTGATCGAATACGTACAAGTGGCTGCGTGCTTAAATCTTTCTATAACTGTAAACTGGGCATCGTTTGTTTGAAAGAATGGCATTCTTCTGAGTGGCAAAAATAGCCGAAAATTGCGCCTCATTAATTACAAACGTAACGAAAATCAGCCTATTCTATACAACGCTCTCCCTGGCACTATCCATCACATGGTGGAGTGGTGAACAGGTGCGAGTCAAATTTAACGTTCTGCACAAATCCGGTAGGCCTACTGCAATTTACATTGTCTTATGTGAACTAAGACTACCAAATCATGACAATCTTTTAGTTTCAATGCAAGTTTTCTGGTCACTTACAAAGTCCTTTTTTGAAGTTCAAATTGTCGACTCTGCTGACTGTTTCAGCAAAAATCCCAAGACACATCTTTTTAATGTCGCTTTTAATCCGTGATATTTTGCTTGCTTTGTTTTTATGGTTGTTCTGGCTGTTAGGCATCCTTGTTGTGTTTTTTTCACTTAAGCCTACGGCGCCCTAAACTTGACATTATTGATTGATTGATTGAAGTTAAAATCAAAAAGAAATTTAACTTCTGTCGTTTTACAATCATGGGGCTAATGCGGAACACGAAAAGTGTCAGTCAATCGGAGAATGCGCCAGTGTGACTGACCACTGTTAGATGTCGAACTTTTTTGCCGATAAAAACGGATTCGGCCTAATTCATGTCTCATCCGTAAAGCATGGAAAAATGCAAATTACGAAAAGATAAATGTACCTTATTGTATTTCACAGTCGCAGCTACGAATGAAGTTCTTGCACACGTTAAAACAAGCGGTTCCTAATCGTATAAAAATTGACATTATGCGGCTCACGTCTCATATCCCAAAGCGACATATTTATCGCAATCTTTGCTAAAACAGCACAAACATTGAGCACCAAAAATTGATCATTTTAACATAATGTAGAAAAGCGTGTAAAGTCAGCAAAATATCGAGCATTACAAAATACCAACCAGTTTGTTAAACAATGCGTCTTACTGGTGGGCCTTCGTACGTGGATCGGTGACCGTCTTTGAACAGATAAACCATCTCGGTAATTTACAATTTACCAGCCACTCAGGCCAACTCAGTTTTCCATCCCTCCGGAGTAGGTAAATCGAGTACCGGCCTGTCTGACTGGCGTAAAGGAGGGGCGCGTTCACCTGTGTCGGGTGGCAGCTTACACTGTGTGATCTCATATGGCAGATGACGCTCCATAGCTCAGAAATGGATTTTCTGTAAAGAGCTATACACACCCTTTAACCTCGTAACCTACACCGACTCACTTCATCTAGCTGAATTATGAAAAACTGCTTTATCCCGCTTATGCTACGTTTTCAGCCGGCTGGGCGGTGACTCTAAAAAGCAAGGGTTCATCTTGTTTCCCCAGAGCAGGATCTTAAGTCGCGCGTTCTCATGCAGCACTTCACGTAGACTGGAGTACAGCTCACGCAGGGTGACGTCATCGCTCAGACCAGACGTGACGTCACTGAACGACCCAACGTAACGTAACCGAGTGTCGTCAGCAGCTTTGCCGTCACGTGACGTCATTTCGTCGTTACGAATGACGTCAGCGTGCAGCGACGAGCACGACGCGGCCGTCGTCCAATCGCGTCGCACCACGTCAGCGCCGTTGCCATGACGACCAGTGCCGCCAATGTGGTTGTAGCACAGTTTGACCAGGGTGACGCTGACGTTGTGACGTAACGCGTCCAGCAGGTGCGCCAGCCCGGCCTCGGTCACGTGACATTGATTGGCCCCCAGTGACGTCACGGACCGGTTGTACCGCAGCGCGCCGACGATCTCCGAAAAACCTTCATTATCATCATCATCGACGTCGTCATCCTCATTTAATCACCAGATTGCAGATATATACACAATAACTCATAAAACAAGAAACCCAGCTATCGCTTGGGTGGGCCGACCGCACCGCCTACATCCGACTTCTGGTCGAGAAAAAAACAATTTCCCAGATTTAAGGAGTCTTCCGTACGTTGGCCTCAAGTTTAGATACTCCTTTAAAATATTTTTGCTTATAGGCCTATACACTGTATCACTAGTTTAGCATAAAAACGTTCGCAGATACACAGACTTCTTGCTAATCATAAGAGGCACTACTGACGAGCTTTCCGGGGGTACTTACATTAAGGACCTAGAACGACCTTGAAATCCAGAAAAAGGGGTTTTAGTCTTTTTTGCGATTTCAGGCTGTGGCGCATATTTCAACAGTAGATTGTGCCTACATTACCGGAGATAGACCAAAACAACCTGCAGATAAAATTCACAGCATAAAACGTAGATTTTAACCGTCTTTTGAGTTCCGACCTCTTAGGTTCAAGGAGTCTCCGTACGGAGGCGTCATATTTTTGGTACCGTTTCAAATGCATTGTTATTTTATTGCACGTTGTACACTTATTCGCCAGGTGGTAGCGCCGACGCTGTCGCGCATCACTTGACTGAGCTTTACTTAAATTATTTAACACACCTTAGAAATTTTCAAACGTTTATAAAAAAATAATAATAACCTCGGTCGCCGACTCGGTTGCGACTGATCTGAAGTGATTTCAAAGCGTCGTTGGACCGGAGAGCACGAGCCAGGGCGCAGCAGCCGCGCTGCGCGAGATGAACAGACTCGAGGTTCAACTCGCGTAGAGTTCGGTTGACGAGCAGCGCCTCGCTGAGCTGGCTGACTCCATCATCGCCCAGAGCGTTCCCACTCAAGTCCAGACAACGCAGGCGGGAACTACGCGCCGTAGACCGAAACAACGGCCCGACAGACAACCTAAATCAGTAGATGGATGGATATACGTTTACCGATACTGCAGCCAGAACTGGTTCATTAGGTGCACAATATACAATTAAGCATATCTCTCTCTTGCTACATGGGTTCAATGCCCGTTGGTCTCCATGACATATTTCACGAAATGTGTCCATTTCGTCCTGTCCATCGCCAATCTGTACAGGGTGCCGAGATCATTGTTGCACCAGTCCACTAGGTCGTCTGTCCATTTTCTTTTCGGTCTTCCTCTCTTGTTCTTGCCGTCCATTATGCCGAAAACAACAATTTCAATATAGCAAGCGTAACAAAAAAAGCAACGACCAATACGAATGACATACTAATAACCCTCTACATACAATATACACCGTAAAATACGACACTATAAATTTCTAACGCTATATGGGAAAATGAGTTTAAAAATCTGTTTGCATTTGCAGCCCTACGACGGGAGAGCATACAACAATCGAGAAATTATTAACGCCTGAAATACAGTGTTAAGGCGAATACAAAGCGACGTGACTGAACTGAACCGATACGGTTTAGTTTTTGACGAACTTGCCAAAGGATAAGCAAGACAAGCCCGTTGGTCATCGGTTGACGCGTACGTGAGCACAGTCACGTAAGCTACCGGTCCGGCGTTGTTAAGTGGTGCCTAATGTAATCCATTACTGCTTGCCCATTGGTCAGTGAGCGCCTTTACAGTTGTTTTTTTCCAAAAAACCAAGTAGCCTATCAATCACAATATACTAAGTTCTTGATGCAGTTTTAATAAACGTTAAAAAAGATTTTAAAAACGCCAAGAAAATTAAAAAAACGATAAAAAACGTAAAAACCGTGACAAAAATAAAAAACGTAAAACGTTTATTATAACTATATCTTTAAGCTGATTGGCTGGCAGACCTGGACCACGTGATGCCGTTCTCGCGCATGCGCAGACGTCGCAGTGGCGGTCTGCGCGTGCGCAGTGCCTCACCCAGAGCCAGACAACCGCTGCCGGTAGATAGATCATTGAAACCGACGTCCAGGTCGACCAACTTCCGGTTTGCGGCCAATCCAGCGATTAGACCACGCAGAGCGTCGTCGCTGAGCCCGGTGCCGGCCAGGTAGAGAGACCGCAGGCGTCGATGTCGACCTAGGGCTTCGCCGAGCGCCACGGCAGCGCTCGTACCGCCCAGATTGCTGAGCCGCAAGTCCAGACGGACCAGACTTGTGTTCGAACGTAGCGCCTCGGCCAACCACGACGTCAACGCAGTTTCCAGGTTGACTTTCACCAGCGCCAGCTCACAGACGCTTCGAGTATCTGTCAAGTAATATCAAGTAGTATCGAGTAGTAAACCTATCAGTGATATTTTGACTTGAGTCAAAGTCAAATGAGTTTTAGGCCATTTGACTTCGACTTCAGACTTTTAATGAGTCAGGCTTGGAATCAACTGAAACGCAGTTTACACCCGGGCCATTAAATTTATTAAAAAAATGCGGAGTTCGTGGAGAAATTGTTCTCAGTCTGTGGTATATATTGAACAACGGATTATCTGACTTAAAGTCAAACTTAAAGCTCAAGTCAAATGACCTTGATGCAGAAAAGTTTAAATCAAAAGTTAGGGTTAGGTGTTCGCCTCCACAGCCGACTAGAGAGTCTGGGAGAACGTCTTAAGCTCCCCAGCGATCTGAGTCGGAACCCAAGCCGAAACTAAATTGAGTGTATTTCAGCTATAAAATCTGGCTTCAGGTGACAATATTTTTACGAAAATAATGACAAGAAATGGTGGTGACAGAAAAGTACATAAAAAAGTCAGACTTCCCCCTCCATGTCTCCCAAAAGTGGAGTGAGAGAATGCCGTCGTTCCCCTTGGAAAAAGTGGGAAAACGACGTTCGTTCACCTTAATTAAAGCACTGACAAGCGAGCGAGCGTTGTATTAGCACCGAAATGAAGACTCCAAAGGCGTTGAGGGGAAAAATCTAGGGTCAGAGTTAGGGTTAGGTTCCACTCCCCCGCCGACTATGGAGTCTGGGAGAGGGTCGTAAGCATAGACGTAAAAAACGTTTTTTTACGTTTTTTATTCTTGTCACGTTTTTTTACGTTTTTTAACGTTTTTTTATTTTCCTCAACGTTTTTCATTTAAAAAACGTGCATTGAAAATCCCATTAAAGGCTTTGTGTAGTACTTTTGGGACCACAGAAATAAATTGAAATAAATTAAAAGATCATAGTGATGTAGTTTACTTAGTTAGTCCAAATAAACTAAATAAAAAGTTTTGTTAACCAGCATATTTAGTTAGTTTAATGCTATGGTCTTATGACATCACAGCTACATTGAAATTAAATGAAGTTCTCTCTATCTAAACTATAATTCCAGGTATACTGCACTTACAACA
>Ga0209454_1002667_pt1 | contig 12281 bp, 8 predicted proteins | sample WorMetHERISLAND1_2_FD_187400 | JGI IMG/M metagenome (GOLD analysis project Ga0209454, IMG submission 187400) | Marine gutless worms symbiont microbial communities from Max Planck institute for Marine Microbiology, Germany - Olavius geniculatus... | ecosystem: Host-associated > Annelida >...
GTTATTGCATTGTAGTATTGGTGTAGTAGCTTGAACATTTTTAATGCTGAAAAATCGGTAGGCGGTCATGTTAAAAAATTATAACTTCATTGTTTTTCAACAAAATCATATTTTACTTGGCAGTTAGATGTGGAATGTTTTAGTAAATAAATCTGTCAAATTTCAAATTAAAATTCAAAACAGTTTCTGAGAAAACAGCGAAAAACTGTAGGGGGTTACTGTTTTTGCCCCACCCTGTATAATTAATTTTTTGATGGTATAACAATATAATTTTTATCATAATGAGGCTGATTAAAGAGTCTGTAGTAATGGTTGTTGTAGGAGATTTCGTACACAATGCGGTTGCTGACGAACAATTTGTTTCAACTAGAAGACAAAATTGACATTGTAGCCACGTGCCCAATCCTGCCTGAAGTACCTGAAGTGAACACTGTTTGAGCTACAGTCTGTAGCAGTAAGACTTGACATGTAACAATGATGCATTTATTACTGAATCTGGATGTGGTGTTGCAGCATCAGTAGATGCACTGACTGCAGTGCTGTAGTCAGCAACTTTGAATAGGTTAAAATGGTGACTTAATAAGTTGTATAAATTCATCAGTATGCAACTGCTTTGTCTGGTATTTGTTGACATTTCGGCAACCTGCTGCTGCTTTTTTGGAACAACCGTTTGCTAGGTGTTGCTGCGGTGGACAGTAAGTAATCATGGATGTCTTACTGTATTCAGTGACTTTGCTGGATTTTCTGTGTGGCCATTGCTAATTTGTCATGCCCCTCCTACGTTTGCAGGCTGTTTCTATCACTGCCGTACCAGATTAAGTTCAGCATCGAAGCAGGGTAGCAACTGACAGCACTGGTTGAGACTAGCAAGCTTGTACTCATGTCTAATGCTCGGACTTTTGGGTATTGTTGTATCCGGGTAGGGTACTTATCGGGTATTAAAACGGGTACCCGGGTTTTTCGGGTAATAAGATTGCAGCATGGGCCAACTTTTACACGAGACCGCAACTTCCCCTACTCCCACCCCCTTAAACGCAACTTGCAAACTATTTTTATATTGATCGAATAGCTTAGGACTACAGCGTAGCCACTAGCCACACGACATTAAAATAACGTATTTGTATAAATTAGTGGTGCTGGTATTAATTACGTTACACGTATTGTTTATGGCCGTATCCTGGGCCTACAATGGCATTTATTTCATTTGTTATTTCTATGCGGAGCTTGTGGTTAGTAACATAATGCAAAAAGCCCAGCTGACTTTATAAGATAGCCGACCATACTGGTTGTCAGTGACCTTCGAGATCATCGAAGGACGATGATTTTCATCTTTTCTGAAAGGGAGTATGCATTTTCCTATTAGTGCTCAATAGCAACCTTTGGCCCTATCTGTCACCGTTTCCAATATATGGCCACTTACAGCTTGAAACTATTCATTGATAATTGCGGCAAAACCGCTGCAGATAAAGACGTGGTTACTATATTGACAGCCTGTAGTAAGTCGCCAGCGCCTTATCCGCTGACCCTTATCGATTACCGTTTAGCCGCAATACAACACTATTGGCATAACATAGTGTGTTATGGCCCTTCAAGGTCATCGACTATGATGTCATTTGAAAGCCAATATGCATGCGACTTCCTATAAGTGATCAATAGCAACCTAGGCACTATCTCGTACCGTTTAGTCATAATACATCCGTGATGGACAGAGGGGCAGACGACGGACGACAACCGTACCATAATCTCGACCGTTACATAAGTACAGTCCGCTAAAAATGTACACTTATGTGGAAAGAATCGTGTTAGTCTACTGTAGCGGATAGGCTACTGCTACGTGCATCGGTCTGTTGCTATTATGATGCACTTGAAAAATTGACTTTAGACTTACTTTCATTTAACATTTAATTCAATAAATGCGGCAACTAACAAAATAGTTACATGAATTATTAACAGTAAAAAATGTGCTGACGAACGACTAACAATGTGCACACAGTATCGATAGCATAATAATAGCGCCTAAACCGGTAGCGGTCAATACGGTGAATACGATAACGTTTGTCGCGTTAATACATTCAAAACAATCGGCACCGCCGTGTAGGTAGAAATACACTACAGGCATCACAAATGACTGGAACAGGTCACCTGGCTAGAGTGGCCAGATGTGTCACCGCTAACAGGCTACGTGCATGTCTAGGCATGTTTCCTTCAATTGATCGCTGCCGCTCTTTCTCTGACAGTGCAGCACATTCCTGCGACAGCGTCCCATAAGATTCCTGGCAGTCGACGACAGCAGATATCTGGGATAGGCCACAGGTAGGCCTATAGGCGTACGCTCTGTTTACTTTCAGCCTATACGTTGGTTGTGGTTTTAGGTGGGGCTAATGCTAATATATTTGCATTTCCTGTTTTATGTAGCCTAGGCTGTTTTTGATGAATATCCGTTTCAACAAATTTTGTGAAAACTAAGACAACTTTTCTCTCTAATAGTCAAATCAACCAACAGGCAAACATAGTCTTAATCTCTTTGAAAGATGTAGCTGAGGCCTAATCAGTCGATCAGCCAGCCAATAAATCGGTTGACTTATTGATTAATTTCCTAGATATTAGTCACTGATTGCTTATATAGAAAATTATTATAATTTGCAACAGGTGGTTTAGCGGTTAAAATGTTCGGCCACCCTCTAGGTGTACTTGTATGCCTATGGCTGTCGACTGCATTGACTGCCCTTTCTCAAGGTCAGTTCTCTGAGTATTTCCGTTTCTGGTTTTTCTGTCTAATATATAATATAGAATTACTATTTGCTTGTGCATGGTCTAAAATGTGTACATATTTATACACTGTCATCTTAGTCGCCGTCAGTTTTAACGCTTAGGCTACGGTATATTCCCGGCGGAACTAAGAATTTGCTGTATCAAACTAACTAATTTGGTGGCTAGCGGGCGGATTAGCAGATTTTGGTCAAGAGCTATCTCGGGAAGTATAAATATTTGACGTTGAAACATTACCCATGGAGATAGTATGCTCGATGCCCATGTGTTAACGTTTTCGACCGAAACTCTACCGAGGAGCCCAATAACGAAGGAACTTTCGTAACAGTTTCGTTGTTTTCACTACTTTGTTGCATGCGATCGTGTTGCATTGTATTGCAAGCAGACTACGTGTGTATACGATATACTGCATTGCGCGGTGTGCCTGTTTACTCCTAGTCACCTTTCGCTTTTTCATTGCACCTATCCGCGGAGGGACGGCCAGGCTAAGTTGGCCTGGATAACTGGTCAGTGGTCACATTATAAGGTGATTTACCAGTCCACAGACGATCACCTATTTAAGTACTGATTGAGTAATTTAGTCGATCGAGTCCTACGTGTTACCATTACCAATAAGCCAAACTGTCGTTAGAATTTAAGCTACCGAAACTCTGAGACGCGGTTGTTTTCGACTATACGAGGGGCATTCAAAAAGTTCGTATAGACCAACATAGTTGTGCAAAAGAGATATGCATCATATTCTGTTATACTTTTTAACATAGTTTTTGAAACGCTCGGATTCCATTGTAGACAAAGTTTTGACGTTAGTTTTTCAGCAAGCAATTTGTTCTGCAGACTACGTCTCCGTCATCAGCAGATGTGTTTCCTACCATGATGTTTAATCATAGCCCAGTAATCAGTCGCGCATTATTGTAGTGCTAGATGGTTCTAACCAGTAAAACAATGCCAATGATATTCATTTAATCTATATTAGGCTACAAAATTGTTGCCATCGTAATCTGCATGGCAAACTGCTGGCTGAAAGACCAAGATCCAATTTTTTTCCTGCGATGAAATCAGAGTTTTGTAGAAACGCTGGACCAAGTGCATTTCAGTTGTAGAACACTTCTGGAAAGTGACAAAATATGATCTGAATACTCTTTTTGGCTAACCGAGTCACTTTACAATACGAACTTTTTGAATGGCCCTCGTATATTGCAGGTCATAATGTGACAGATGCGTCTGTGCCGGTGGTTCGGTTGAGTGGGGGAGTCAGTGAGCGCGACGGTCATGTCGAGATATACTTCAGGGGTCGTTGGGGGACAGTTTGTGATGACGGATGGGAAGTCGCCGACGCCGCCGTCGTCTGTCGTATGCTCGGCTTCACGTACGTATACTAATCCACATCAGTAACTTAACTGGTGTTTTTGTACCGTTACTTTTCAATTGTTACTGTTTTCATTTTTAGCTTTCTGGATTTGCAATTGCAACGTCGTTGCAAAGTCAAACGAGGCAACGCCTTTCACCCCCTAAATTGTAACCAGTTGAAAAATGCTCTTTTTGTTTAATTTAAATTTAAACTTGTTTTTAATTTAACGACGGGCACACAGAACGATTAATCTCTTAATCTCCTCCAATGTTCACTACGTTCACACTTGGCGGAGATAATAAAATGCATATAGCCAAATATCACATGCTGGTGCAGTGGTCTGGCGAGAGCGGTGTTGGCTCGCAAGAATCTGTTCAACGCGACGTCATCAAACCTGACGGTGCACCTGCGCGCCGTGCAATGCGACGGCAACGAAGAAAGCATCCTGTTCTGTCCGTTCCAGCTCAACAACGGAGTCTGCCGACACGACCAGGACGCCGGCGTGTTGTGCCTCGGAGACCGACTGACTACCACACTGATGACTACCACCAGCGCCACCACGCTCTCAACCACTACACTACCACCTCGCATCTGTATGTTTGCTGCTCGTCCTCAGCCATACGATTCTAAGAATTAATGTCCAGACTTGTAGCTTTTATTTCATCAAAGTTGTACGAAAGTTTGGAATTCGTTTGGGATTGTTGACTGTTTTGGATTTTATTGCTGATACTGAGCTGTAAACTGTAACGGATATGCAGGTGACAACGCTAGCACGGAGGTGAGGCTGGTGACGTCATCAGGTGCGATAGGCTACGCGGCAGGACGTGTCCAGGTGTGGTATAACAACACGTGGAGAGCAATCTGTGACAATCAGTGGGGTATGCTTGATGCACAGGTCGTCTGTCGCATGCTCTGCTTCAAGTAAGTATTATTATTATTTGCTTGCCAGTAACCGCTTCTTAACGATCTCTAATCTCTATAGAAGCGAAATTCATCTTTGTAGGTCTAACTAGTGGTTTCTGTACCCCTTAACCCTAAAAGCATGTTTAAAGCGACAGAGATAAACCAGACTGAACTAAACTGTACTGACATTATGTCAGTTCATTTCAGTTTAGTTCATTTCTGTCGCTTTGTACACGCCTTAAGGCTGTCAGCATGTTATAATGGATATAATGGACATAACGGCAATAAAACGAATTTAGTTTTAATTTCATTTTTGCTCTATTTTTTGTCTTTTTTATTTTGTTTCATTCGTATTTTTTTGCAAAAAAGATATACGGATTAAATGGATCGCTATCCATTGACTACTGTGCAATGTAAGCCTAACTGTCATTATCACTTTTCGGTTGAACTTTGTTTTTATTAAAAAAATCTCACTTTTGGTTGAAACATACCTGCAATCCTGCAGACACTATTTTGTATTTTTGCTGCTGTTTTATTGCTTAAGTCAGTTGGTTTCAATCTGTCAGTTTGTTTCTAGTGATATATAAGGTTCTGTGTGGATATTCGCTAGTGACGAGACGTCAATTAACAATGGAGTGGTCGAAAGCGATCAGTTTTATTTATCAATATCATAAGTTGCCTTGTTTTTCGAACCTTTAAAAATTAGGTCAGAGCTATGGTAAATTTACCTTACAGCGGAAGTATTCGTCATGGATTTTTGTTTATGTTGTTGCTGCTGTTGCTGTTGTTGTTGTTGTCACGACAAGCCTGTCAGCTTACTAAATATCAAAGCATCTGATTAAATTTTGCTCTGTTTTTTTCTAATTTTTATTCATTTATTTATTTACGACTGTTTGCTTGTCTGCGTGTAGTCCGCTGAACGGTCGAGCTGTTCTGGGAGCGCAGGAGTACGGCAATGCGACTGAGGGCTACTGGCTGAGCGGCGTGCAGTGCATCGGCCGCGAGTCGGACATCAGGCGCTGTCAGCGCTCTCAGTGGGGTGATGACGGAGGATGTGACGTCACCGAGCCCGCAGGAGTCAGCTGCCTGCCTGACACCCCGACACCCCCACCCCGTACGAACTGAGAGCTCTCTGCGATATTGTTTGAACACGTTCACTAGTAGAAAGAAAGACACAGACAGACAGACATACAGATAGTTAGTTAGTTAATTCGCACATTTAATGGCGTCCATTCCAAATCACAAACGCCGCAGCTATTGCCCAACAAATGTGTTTTCTGTCTGTTGGTGAAAACAGTGAATGTCAGCGATGATTGGCGGATGGACGCCGGTAGAGTGTTCCACACACGTGGTCAGTCGACGGCAAAAAACACTAGTCGCCGAACGATAGGCAGGCTACAATGTATAATACCGTATAAAAGCAACGTCATTGGCAGAAAAAATAAAGACAGAAACAAGGATACTGGTGGGGTCCAATGACGCAATGTGTTAGATGAGGGTCCCCGGCCTCTGGGGAGAGAAGATTTGGAGGTCAAACCATACAATTGCACATTGTAGCCAAACCGCCAGTCCATATGCTGCCATCTGACGAATACAAACGAAAAGTTGTGTAGACTTGCCAGAGCGATTCCGCCCTTTGCCAAATTCCATTGGTCTTTATGTTGTCGTCGTCTTTACAATATATAGTTTTTCTTTGGTTGTGCAGTTCCGTCGCCCAGAGTGACGTGCGAGGGAGAGATGATAACGGCAAGTTTTGCGCGGAGTGTGAATCGACTCTTAGCACCCGAGTACCTGTCGGTGGCTGCCTACTACGCGGGACCGGCTAATAACTGCAGCTACGTCACTTCTGACGACACTGATTACGTCATCATTGATGTCCCGTTCGTCGGTGGAGACTGTAACACTACTAGGGAGGTCTGATAATAAATGATGTTTGTTGTACTGTGAAATATATATTTCTCATTTTGCCTAAAAACGAGTACAGAGTGAACCAAATGAAAAGAAACTGAATGAACAGAACTAAAATTGCATTTCATTTATTTTGTTTGCTACGTATGCGCCTTAACATTTGCACTTTTCTTGACTAATTTGTTTCTTTACTAGTTTACGGAAACACTCCCTGTACGCAACATTGTTATTTTCGTCGTAACTGTCCTATATGGCGGCATTCGACGTTTTGCCCATTTGTTTGTTTGTCCGTTTTCTACGGGTCTCTTAACTCGGAAAGCAAAACACTGTAGAGAGAGAAACTTCAATTACTGCAAATGATCCGCAGCGCATGCAGGAATAACCAGTGTGCAAATTTTCAAATGTAAAAGGTCAAAGGTCAAGGTCACCGGACATTTAGAAAGAAATCTCACGTAAATGACTCGGTGTCTCACATAGCAGTAGCACAGCTCCAGGAGCCTTCTCGTGTAGTCTGTGTATTCGCGACAGCCGCTCGCTAGGGGTCACAAGTAAGTAAATAGGTGAGTGTGTAAAAAGAAAAACGTGAAAAAGATTGTTTCGATAAACTGTCTAAAATCTTACACTCCGGATCTTTTAGCTAGTCTGAGTTCATCTGCGCCTGTGAGTTTTAAACTGTCTGAAGAGCAACCGGAAAAAAAACCGACTACAGAAATTCTGTGGGCTGACTTTTACTTTTTTACGTTTGTTGTTACTGCTGTTGATTATAATAATGACGATGATAATGATGATGACTGTTTGTTTGTTTACTGTTCAGCTGAACTTCAGTCACGTGGTCTACTCTAACCTGATCCGGTACGCGGTGCCGTCTCCGTCGGTCGTCATTTCGCGTACGACGGTCTACTACGTTCCAGTGCACTGTGTGCTGCCCAGACAAGTTGATCCGACCAACCGCGTCGACCCCGCCCTGAGAACAGCTCCGCCCAAGACCGGCGACGGACAGTTCAACGTCAGGCTCATTCTCTTCCAGGACAAGCGCTTTCAGGTATCATGCTTAGGCAGCTGAGGCACATTCAATTGCTTTGAACGATCGAATCCCTTCCCTTCACGAGGAATCAGGAAGCATTGCCTAAATTGATTAAATAACCACAAACATCACTACCAGATGCAATTTTTCAGCTCGGAATGACGTATAAAATGCATTTGCGGCCGGACCCCACTGGGGAGCGCATGTCAAATGTGCTGCAATCTTTAATGATTAGGCCTATTCTGCTGCATTTTTCCGAAAGTGTATCAAATAAAGAATTTTTCAAATCGGCCACTATTTGGTGAACGTTTTATTTTGCTGTCTTTACCATTATGTTCAATATACTAGAATGTGCCGGCGGTTTGCAAAACAATGTTCTGCAACATGCGTATTTTAAATATAACAATTATTAACTACGGCCTTGCGTTGCTGTACAACGTTGCAGACGCCTGTATCAAGCGGCAGTGTGCTTCGAGTGGTGCTCGGTGACTGGGTCTACGTCGGTATTCAGTTGTTTTCCCGCGACTCTAGCCTCAAACTGGTCCTTGAACAATGCTACGCGTCGCCGTCCTCAACACCCGACACTCGCCCCGTTTACTTTCTCGTTAGAAACAGGTAGCTCATGAAACATCAAGGATCGGTGACGAAGTACGGAAGTTATAAATAGCCTATAGCAACATTCGACCGTTGACGTTAAACCCGTTTATTACAAAAAAACTACAAAAATCGTTCACATAAACGCTGCGTAAAATATTCTCTCTTTTCATTGACGTATTGACTTAATTCATCCCTTCAGAACACGTCTTTTCATATGCACCTGGACTTCAGAAAGCTTGTTGCAAGTAGCCTTATCATCATCATTATCATCACGTTGACGTTGCTTCATCATCTTCTGTCAGATGCTTCGGTTCTGTGTTGAGTGCGTGGCTCAGTTCCCATCGATTTGCTCCGCACCACTTTACAACATCGTCTGTCCACTCTCTGTTTCGACGTCTTCTCTTATTCCTGCCAAAAAACAATATTTTTACTTTCCTGTCATTGTACGAACGGCAAAATTATGTGTCTAAACAGCCGTAAAAACTCCCTTCCAGTCGCCGTCTGCACTGTTCCTATGGCGTATCATCATCATCATCATCATTATCGGTTGTACTGGACGCAGGACATAATAATAAAAACGTCATAATAAGAAAATATTTGGTGTTATTTACTGCTAGGTGCGCGGTGGAGCCTACGTTGACGTTTTATCCGATCAACGACACGCTGATGGCGTTTCGCTTTCAGTCGTTCCGTTTCCTGGCCGACTACCCGTCGGTCTACCTACACTGCCGCGCCTACTCGTGTGCCAGCACTGACAACGGCCGGCTCTGTGATCAGAACTGTCGCAGCAACAGCGCAGCCTTCTCGTCGTCCTCACGACGCCGTCGCAGACAGCTGACGTCCGCACCGCACCCGCCGCGCAAGTACCTGGTTGACAGCGGACCGATTGTAGTCATCGACTCCGACGAGATCGTCAGACTGCTCGCAACACAGTCTCGCGGTAAGCGCCTCAGCTTTGGCTTCTTCGCTTTCGCCCTCAGTATTGCGTTGGACACCGGGCAGGATTAAAACCCGATTAGACCATCGAGCCTGTTCGGTAAACATGTGGGTCCCTTTTCGGCCGAACGTGCTGAACGCGACTAAATCCGCCTCTGCTTGGGCCCAAGCCATGCAACTCGTCATTACGAATAAGACCATTTAGGTCGAATTTTTGACGGCGTTGTCATTTAAATCGTGCTAAGTTTCTGAACGCGTTCACGTGTTCGTTGTAGTGCGTTCATTGGACAGCTGAATTATTGATGTTTGGTGTATATTTGTAGGAATATCCGCTCACACCGTTAGTGCCCAAAACGTCTTCGTGCTCGCAATTTTCTGCATCATCAGCAGTATTCTAGCTGTCTTTGGTCATTGACAGCTGGTATATGCAAAATACGCACTGCATAGTGCTAAATGATACAGTAAGTTAAACTGTGTCTAGTATCAATTTACAACGTCTTTTCAATCACAATATTTGTTGGTGCACAAACTGTGCATAACGTATTAACTAGTTAGTGGTTGTCGCGTTTCGTTATGTAACCCTCGGCAAACGGACCCCTTTTTCGAACGTTTGTAGTTTGTACCATACTCAGTAATGTTTGAATATTTGTTCATTTTCACTTCTTCTGATTACGACCAGTGTATTAGTTGCGAATGGTAAAAGTGAGACAGATTTTGTTATGTTAAGTTTTATACAGACACTTGATCAGCCGAAGGTGATGTTATCGCAACTCATTATACAACGTTTCTGATTGATCCATTTTTGTTAGTTTTTGACTTGATCCGAGTGATTGGTAGAACTAGATCGGAAGTTAAGACCTATAGCGGTCATTAACTGAACTTGTGTCCAGTGTCAGTTAGTTGCCTAGATCTGTGTTATTTGTATTTTTTCAGTGTAATAGCTTAGCCTAAACGTAAATGACTGGTATCATAAATGCATGACGTGGACGACGGTTTTGTTTGAATTCCGGTATCGGTTCTAGTAATTTCACTGTGCTTTTATAGTCACTGCCAATTTGTAATTGTAGTTTATGTCTTGCCAATCTGTCCGTTACTGTTGTATGCCTTGACATTTTCAACATTTCTGCGTGGTGCTTTTATACCATTTTTGCAGAGAAACTACAAGTGAGTTAAGTGCGTGTAGCCATTTTTTTCGATTTAATTAATGGAGTCAACTGGATTGGAAAATGTTGTTTTTAGTTGTTTTTTACAATGCAGAATGAAAGTCACTGTGTGCTGTGCGTAAAATTCTACGGTTTGTTTTTTATATTCGTGTGACAAATGGTAGTGATCGAATGTGTAAATATTAACTTATTACTTTTTTTGTTATACTTACGCCGGTTAAAGCTGCACCTTAGAATTTGTCACATTGTGAATCTGTTATTTATTTTGTGATGTTGTTTTCTTATTAATATTTTATTACGCTATAGCGCAAAAAAGTATGCCAAGCGGAAAAGCCAAAAAATAACTAGTTGAAGCTATGAAGGTACAAATGAAGGGAATTTCATACCAAACCATTACTTGGTACTTGACGGTCGTGAACTTTCCATTTCGGTTCTGAAACGTTTTCGCACAAAACGGATTTGGTCTATATATATATACAGAAAAGTTTAACGAAAAATATTCTTAACACCAGAGTTGACTTCTTATAAATCCTTTCAAACACTCGTAGAGTAGGCCTATTTGCACTTTTTGAAAAGTGAATTTTGGAAGTCATTTAGGGAGCAGTTTGATGTTTTTTTTCCTCCGCCGACGTAGCGTGTTCGGTCTAGTGGCAGTTTGTTTCCAGGTTGTTCTGTTTATTGGGCTGCAGCGAAGAAAGATGTTGCTTGCATTGTTAATAACAAGTTTAAGAAAAAATTATTTTAATGGCGTATAAACTTACACGAAATCGGAAAGAAACGTGGAGCTTTACATAGGCCTAACTGTTTTATTGTGTTGTCAAACTATTATAGCATGTATACGTATCACACTAACCTAGAAAGTACTCATTGAAACTGCACTATCGTTATCGTTGTCGTTGTAATTCAGCGTGTTATTTTTTATTATTGTTGTTTTAATTTCGTTGTTGATATTTAAACTATTATCGTTCTCGTTGACACTTCTCACTGCTTGATGCCGTGTGGTCTTAGGCCTAATTAAGATTCGGTTTCTGAAATAGTTTTGAAACAACACCTTTTTATCCATTACTGCATTTTTTGATTATTGTGATAATTACTGAAGGTGGGCCTAACTATTCAAAATGTGCTGTACGTATTTTCTGTAGTTTTGTTTTTTATGATCTTCATGATCGCGACCAGTTGCGTCTCTGCTTTTCACTTGGTGGCGTACGCGCGTAGTCTAAAAGGAGGGGTGAGCTGTTCAGAGAATTTTCATAACAAAATTTACCGAACCTACTTGGCCTACTATACTACTCACATACAATTTTCTGGCGATAGGCTTATACGTCGTATACATGTAGGCCTAGTGCTTTGGTCAGCGAATAAAAGTGCTCAGTTTGTTTTACTGTAAAACGTGTACTGAAACGTGTTGATTATTTTTTACCTGAAAATACACGACGCAGGCTGGCACGAAAATGGGATAACTGACCCCGCAGCGAAGTATAGGTAAGTAAGTAAGTAAAGTAAGTAAAGTGTAAATTTATATAGCGCATACTCAAATGGCAACCAAAGCAGAGAGCAATCAGAGACAGTAATGGAAAGCTGCTCGTGAATACAACTGACATAATACAACGATGGACAACGTACTGCAGCGAAC